>Ga0206973_1001_pt1 | contig 124605 bp, 131 predicted proteins | sample Alteio_BWOrgHeat_83_FD_152927 | JGI IMG/M metagenome (GOLD analysis project Ga0206973, IMG submission 152927) | Enriched cells from forest soil in Barre Woods Harvard Forest LTER site, Petersham, Massachusetts, United States -... | ecosystem: Environmental > Terrestrial > Soil > Temperate forest...
TCCTGCGATGTTATGTCGTCAAACAGATTTTATTCAAAAAGTAGCAGCGACCGGATTGCCTGTGAATATCAAAAAAGGACAATTTTTAGCACCGTGGGATATGGTTCATGTGGTTGAAAAAGCTAGACAAACTGGCAATAACAACATAATGGTATGCGAACGTGGTGCTAGCTTTGGTTATGGAAATTTAGTATCAGATATGCGCTCGCTAGTTATTATGCGCGCTACGGGTTGCCCGGTAGTGTATGATGCTACACATTCGGTACAACTTCCAGGTGGGCAAGGTAGTTCCTCTGGTGGCCAGCGTGAATTCGTGCCAGTGTTAGCTCGTGCTGCGGTTGCTGTCGGTATTGCTGGTATTTTCATGGAAACGCATCCCAATCCGGATCAAGCTTTAAGCGATGGGCCTAATTCATGGCCATTAGATCAAATCGAGCCATTGTTAAAGTCGCTTATTAAAGTCGATGCTATGGTAAAGGACAGTTTAGAATTTGTGTGCTAAGCTTGTGGTATGAAACATATTAAATTACTAGGTATGCTTGGTTTGTGTTGTGGGTTGTATGGCAATTGTTTTGCGGATGCCGCAGCGGCAACACCGCAGCTTGCCGTTGATCCAACACTAGTATTTTTTACTTCTTTAAGTACATGTACCCCTGGTAATTATACTGAACAAAATGACGTGACGGATCAGGTAGGCCAAGCTTACCTTAAGCAACAAATTATTGGTATAACAGACAGTATATGTAACGTTATTTTAACCACCCCAGATAATCGCAATATGACATGTACGTTTCCCATGGAGCAAATGGCGCATTTAACTGATCAGCACTTTCTGCAAGGCATTCTTCAGGGGGCTGGCAACTCAGATCAAGATGGTATTAATGCAGAAACTTTATGGTCGCAGCTAAAAACACAATACTGTACTTTTGGAGCTACGCCCTAACCCGGATCCACCCATCAGTGGGCCCTGGAATGGCTCTATCTTAATGCATAGTCCCAGAAGTATTACTAACTATATAACACTGATAAATACTTAACATTTTGATATTATTTTGCGCAATCTCGAAGGCGGATTGTTCTGAAATATCTTTTATGTATGGGTTAGCTTTATAATTCATTAATAATTTTACGATATCAACATGATTTTTACGGGTTGCCTCATGTAATGGCGTACTCCAGGCTAGATCACGTGCATTGGGGTTGGCATTATTTTCTAATAACAGACGTACAAATTCTTCGTCGCCTTTGTTCGCACTCCAGTGCAGGGGGGTGCAGAGGCCGGCATCTAAAGTATTAATATCAGCGCCGTAAGCTAACAGTAGTCTACCTATTTCAAATAGACTTTCTTTGGCAGCGATATGTAGTGGGGTTTTATTTCCCAAGCCACGTAAACTAGAAACAATGGCGTCAGGGTGATTTGCGCTCATATCATCTTCGTCGAATACTGAATCAGTCACAGTGCGAATGTTTGGGTTCGATCCGGCTTCTAATAAACGGTGGACGATCGGAATGTTACCTTTAAGAGTGGCAACATGCAGTGAGCTTAAACCTGCCTCGTCTTGTTCATTGATCTGATGACCATTTATTATTAGTTGCTCGGCTTCACTAAATTGGTTTTGTTTTAAAGCCTGTAAAATTGTTCTCATATTTAAATAACCTTTAAAAGGGTACGTTATTAAAGGTTACTACATATTAGCGGAACAGCAAGTTTATGTTAGCTTCCAATGCGCCTATTTTCAGGTATAATTTATTAACCAATTAAGAATGGTATATATGTATGTCGTTAATCAAAAATGTTATGGCACGAGAGGTGCTAGATTCGCGTGGCATACCCACCGTAGAAGTAGAAGTGCTACTAGTTAGCGGTGAGACCGGTAGCTTTATGGTGCCATCGGGTGCCTCTACTGGATCACTAGAGGCATTAGAGCTGCGTGATGGTGGTAACCGTTATATGGGTAAGGGCGTGCAACACGCTGTGGCAAACATAGAAAATGTGATTCGTCCCATGTTATTGGGAAGGTCGGCACTACAACAATTAGATATTGACCAAGCTATTATTAGCGCAGATGGAACCCCAAATAAATCAAAATTGGGAGCTAATGCAATATTGGGAGTTTCAATTGCTGTAGCTCGTGCGGCTGCAGAAGCCACTAAACAACCATTATATAGTTACTTGCATGACATTTTTGATCCCAATGCGCATTACAGTATTCCCGTTCCAATGATGAATATTATTAATGGCGGCGCACATGCAGATAATAATCTTAGTTTGCAAGAATTTATGATAGTACCGCACGGTGCTGCAAATTTTGCAGAGGCATTACGTTATGGTGTAGAGGTTTTTTACGCACTTAAAAAATTACTAAAACAAGCTGGTGCTAGTGTGGCTGTTGGTGATGAAGGCGGTTTTGCGCCAAATCTACCCAATAATAAAGCTGCTATAGAGGTCATATTAGCCGCTATAGAGGCAGCGGGCCTTAAGGCAGGTACTGATGTAAGTTTGGCATTGGATGCAGCTAGCACCGAGTTTTATAGTAATGGCTTGTATAGACTTAAAGCCGAAAATTTACAGTTAGATAGTAAGCAAATGATTGCTTACTATGAAGATTTAGTTAAAAATTATCCAATTATCTCTATAGAGGATGGTTTGGCAGAAGACGATTGGTCTGGGTGGGGGGAGTTAACTAAAAAACTTGGTTCTGGAGTGCAGATTGTTGGTGATGACATATTTGTGACTAATACAAAACTTTTAGAGCGCGGCATTAAGGATAAGGTTGCTAATGCGATTTTAATAAAGATGAATCAAATTGGCACTTTATCTGAGACCTTTGCTGCAATTAAAATGGCTAAAAAAGCTGGTTATGCTTGTATAATTTCGCATCGATCGGGGGAGACTGAAGATACTACGATCGCAGATCTTGCTGTTGCAACCAATGCGCAACAGATTAAAACTGGGGCTTTGAGTCGCTCGGATCGTATTGCAAAATATAATCGGTTATTGCGCATTGCACAAAAATTGGGGTCTTTAGCAGTGTTCCCTGGTGTTACGGCTTTACAGCGGCGGTAAAATAATATGTTAAAGCGTTCCTCAGTAATTTTGCTTGTAATTTTCGTAACGTTGGCGTATAGATTTTGGTTTGGTCCTGATAGTCTGGGGCAAGTGACCAAATTACGGCGTATTTTACAGCGCCAAGATGTAGAGCTGGCTACCCTGAAGCAAAGAAATCAGCTTATAATAGATCAGATAAATAATTTAAAAGCATCGCCTCTGGCGATTGAAGAGCAGGCTCGTTATGAGTTAGGAATGGTTAAGCGTGGTGAGCAATATTATCAAGTGGTAGAGCCAATTGATTAGAAGAAAGGTAAACAGATGAAAATTTTAATTAGTAACGATGACGGCGTTTATGCACCAGGTTTAGCAGTGCTTTATGAATCGCTATTAGGTTTGGGTGATGTTACAGTAATTGCGCCCGATCGTGATCGCAGCGCTGCAAGCAATTCGTTAACTTTAAGCACCCCGATTCGGGTCCGTGAATTGGAAAATGGTTTTTACTCGGTCGACGGTACTCCGGCTGATTGTGTTTATGTAGGATTGCGTGCTTTATTAAAAGTGCAGCCGAAGATGATAGTGTCTGGTATTAACTCAGGCGAGAATCTTGGCGATGACGTACTGTATTCTGGCACTGTGGCTGCGGCGATGGAAGGCAGATTTTTAGGTTTTCCATCTATGGCGGTTTCATTAGCTGGTGAGCATACGCATTATGATACTGCTGGTCGTGTGGTGCAGATTTTGATTAGACAATTGATGCGACACCCATTGCCAACCGATACTATTTTGAATGTAAACGTTCCTAACATACCATTCGAACAAATTCGTGGCTTTAAAGTTACACGTTTAGGCCGACGTCATCCGTCGGCAAATATGATACAAGATAAAGATCCGCGCGGTAAGACAATTTATTGGGTTGGTGCTGTGGGGCGTGAACAAGACGCAGGGCCAGAGACAGATTTCTATGCCATAAATAACAACTATGTATCTATAACACCTCTAGAAACGGATTTAACGCGCTATAAAGTGCTTGATGATATGCAATATTGGGCATCTAATATTGTTGCAAACGAGGGAGTTACTTAATGCGCTGGATGGTTAAATTGTATGATAAGTCTTTACTATGGTCACAGCACGTTCATGCCCCGCGTTATTTAGCAGCAGTAAGTTTTGTGGAGGCGTCAGTGTTTCCTATTCCTCCGTATTTTATGTTAGCGCCTATGGCGATAGCACAGCCTAATAAAGCGTATCGTTATGCAATAATTGCGACGCTTGCCTCTGTGTTCGGTGGTTTGTTAGGATATTTGTTAGGCTATAGTGTTTTTAAGGCTATAGCATTACCGTTTATAGAGTTGTTTGGTTATACTGCAACATATGATCGTGTGCTGCAATTATTTCAAGATCGTGGTTTTATGGCCGTATTGATTGCAGGCTTTACGCCGTTGCCATTTAAACTGGTAGCAATTGGCGCTGGGTTTGCAGAAATACCAATTGCTGCCTTTTTTGTGGCTTCTATATTTGGTCGTGGTATAAAGTTCTTTGCTGTTGCTTTAGCAGTAAAAGCCGGGGGTGTTAAAATTGAACAGCATATACGCATGATGCTGCAAAAATTTGGTTTGATATGTTTATGTCTCGCAGCGCTTGGAGTTAGTTGTGTTGTATTGTCTGGTTGCGCTGAGCAAAGACCGGTTCAAGTATCTAGTATCAAGCCGACTACATATAAGGTTTTGCCTAACAAGAATAGTGTTTCGCGTGTAAATAAAAAAATGCATCCTGTTAAAGAGCAAGCAAATTGGATTTGGCCAGCAAAAGGTGGGGTATTAAGCAAATTTGCTCCTAATAATCCTAAATTAAAGGGCATAGAAATATATGCTCCAGAAGGTACACCTGTATTAGCGGCTAGTGGCGGTGAGGTTGTATACAGTGGTAATTCGTTGCAGGGTTATGGAAATCTAATAATAATAAAACATGAAAAAAATATTATTACAGCATACGCACATAACCGTAAAAATATGGTCAAAGAAGGTGATAGGGTAGAGGTTGGGCAAAGGATAGCCGAGATGGGGCGTACCGGCACGGATAAAGTAAAATTGCACTTTGAAGTGCGTCGTGATGGTAAGCCGATCGATCCACAAGGAGTGTTACCCCTAAAATAAATAGTATATGGGAGTAGTAGTATGGTCGGTACCACAAAGCATGTAGTAGGTGTAGTTAAGCCTAAGGTTGATGTTTTTGGATCTTCGTTTCTTATTAGTGACTTTACAGATCCAGCGCAGGTATTGGCCGATAAAGATTCATTTGATGTCACGCAAAAATATCTGTCTGAGATTGGTTTTGAGCCCTTATTAACGCATCAAGAGGAGATTGCGCTTTCAAAAGCAGCGCAACATGGTGATGTCGCGGCGCGTGATCGTATGATTAATGGTAATTTACGTTTAGTTGTTAAAATTGCTAGAACTTATTTGCATCGGGGTTTGTTATTGTCTGATTTAATAGAAGAAGGCAACATAGGTTTGATGCGCGCGGTAGAAAAGTATGATGCTGATTTAGGTTTTAGATTTTCTACCTATGCCACATGGTGGATTCGTCAAGCTGTAGAACGTGCCATAATGAATCAATCACGCACGGTGCGGTTGCCGATCCATATGTTAAAACGTATTAGTAAGTGTTTAAATATGATTCAGAGGTTGGCCGTAGAAGATCATACGCCGACTATTGCTGAAGTTGCACAGGCGATGCACGAAGATACTGAAGAAGTAGGCATGTTATTGCAATATACTGAAAATACTTTATCAATGGATACTCCTCTTACCGACTACAACCATCCATTGCAGGATTCGTTACCAGATAGTGCGATTTGTAATCCCGCAGAAATTTTTCAAGAAGAGAGTTTTCATGAGCATGTTATAGACTGGCTTGACAATTTACCGCAACAATATCGTGAAGTGGTAATTCGCCGTTTTGGTTTGTTAGGACGCGATCCTGAAACCTTAGAAGAGGTTGGGGATAATATTGGTATTACTCGTGAACGTGTACGCCAAGTGCAAATCGATGCGCTAAAGAAACTGAAAGAAATGATTAAAGACGAAGGTTTAGAAGCGGATGAATTATTTAATTAATTAAGAATAATAATTAAGGGGGGGGGTATAACAATGTCAAAATGCCCAACGGTTTGTGGAGTGCAAGTGCATACCTGGGGTACCAGATATAGTGGTAGTATGGGATTGCGGTCGTATTTAACCAAGATACTATATGGCGGTAATACGGGACATGCTGCGATAACTTTAACTATTCCTGCTACTGAGGTTGCTACCAAGCTTATTGATAAATATTGTGTTGATAAACAAAACAAAATAATAGTCCCCCATAAGCGTAATGTAATAACTTTTGCTAATGGTAAGACTGAAAATTTCTATACAATTTTTTTTAGTGCGTGGCCACCACTTGAGGGTCATGATGATGAGAGTGATGATGAGAGTGATGATGAAAGTGTCTACTTATCAGAAGATATCAATTACGATAGTTTTGGAGGGATGATTGGGGTCGATTTTATGTGGGGCGATAAAGCAAGAGAGGCCTATAAAATCGAAGAAAGAATTTATAAAGGAGTTATTGGTACCCATAAACAATCGCTGGGCCCTATTACTATAGAGCACTATGGTGAGCAAGATCAAAATAATAAAATTAGTAACCTAGAACTGGCATCTATTAAGAAAAAAGCAAAAAATTATAGATTTAGATTATCTTTGATAACGTTAAGAACCTTGAAAAATAAACTCGATAATTGTATTTCTCAAAATAAAGTTTTTAAACTTTCACCTTCAGGAAGATTGCTTATTAATAATGCTGTAGGCGGTTATGACGATGATTTTTTTAAAAAAGATCATTTATCTGGTTCAGAAATCCAAGATCTCATGGAGAAAGTTAAAAATAAGATTAATTCCATAGAGCAACTTGATGAATTCGATGCTTACCCTGAAGATATCAATGACGTATGGTCGGCTGTGTATGATAGATTTTTAACTGTCGGTGCGTTACCTACAGGATCAGTATCTTTGCCGTTATCTAATAATATTTTCGCTGATGTTGGCATAAGTAATGGCTTAAATGTCGAGGCGATGTTGCAACAGATGTTTATTGAAGCTACCGGTAAATCACCATTTGCTGTAGGAGAAAATTGTTCCGATATTGTTGCAAAAATTTTGGAAGCTGGTATACAACAACCGCATTTAAAAACAATAGTTGCAGAACGGGCTATTTTTGGGATTAATACTCCACAAATGCTTCACAATGCAGCACTAAAAGTGCAACAAGGTATCATTAAAAATGAACAAACAAATATCTATAATAGGTTAAAAATTTTTAACCCCACTGCGCCTATCGAGAGGTTGATTAAACAATTAATATTATTCACTTACAAACATCCAATTTTTCTCCCTGTTGGTATAGTGATCTTTGCACTGCTAATTATACCATTAACAATAATTAAATCTCTGGCATGGCCCTTTAATATGATAGGTGGTTTTTTAGCTGAAAAATCACAAGTAAATGTTATTGAGCACAAAGGTGAGAATTCTGAAGCAACGCAAATTATTGCGTTACAGCAACAACAAGAAGCTGAAAACAAAAAACTAGATCAAGAGTTAAAAGACTTGCTGGATCCAAAAATAAAACCAATAAACGTTGTAGAGCCAATTGCAGCCATATTAGAGTTTGCTAAAAATTTACAAGAACCAGAATCAATCCCAGTGTTTACGAATATAAACATAGATAAGTTAAAAAAATATATGCGCAAGCATAGCGATACTCCGCCAGATTTAATAGATAGCATCAAAAAAATGGAGCTTTCTTTACCTGAAAATTTAGATTATACCGATTTGAATGATTTGGTGGATGAATTACAGTTAATCTCTGCAAAACGCGTCACGGCTAATATTAAGCAGTTGCATGATCTTATTAAAAATCGCAAGACTACCGATGCTATGCAACATAAAAACATACCTAATGGCCCAACAAGTAAAATAAGTGATATTAAGCCAAAAGGGCTAGAGCTTTAGGGGCTGTTCGCGCAATACAACTTATTAACCGGAGTGTTGGGAGTGTTCAATAGCCACTGCCAGATTGGCATTATTTGTATCGTATAACTATTCCCAGAATCTACAATAATATCTGTTTTTTGTTGGTTTTCAGTCAAAATTAAGCCATCATTTAAGTTATAAATACGCATAGCATTTATTAATCCTTTGTATTCACGCTCTTTGGTTTGAGGATCATCTAAAGTTTTACAAACTTGGATGGCAGCAATAATTCTATTGCTTTCATGTAAAACAAAGTCACACTCTCCGTTATTGTCATGACTATAGATCTTGTGTCTGCGGCGTAATAATTCTACGTAAATTATGTTTTCTAAAATTCTTCCTATATCATCACTGGCCCTAAATCCAATTAGGCGAGCCATGCCGTGATCTATCATATATTGTTTTTTCTCGTTTTGAATTTGTTTGCGTAGTGAAGCATCATATTTATTAACTAAAAACGCCAAAAACGAGTTTGCAAAATATTCATAATATTCTGCAATAGTGCTTGCATTTCCCAAACCTAGCATTTTACGCACCGCATTATAAGTTATATTTTTGCCTATATTGCTTGCAATAAAAAAAGCTAATTGTTTTATTTCTTGTTCTTTAGTTAGTTTATAACGGACAATAATGTCTTTATAAATAATATTTTCAAATAAAGAATGAATATATTCAGCTTGTTGATTGCGTACATATTCTGGTATTCCGCCGATTTGGATATAATCTGCAAAGCAGCGTAATATTTGCCCAGTCATTTGTGTGGTAAAAATAAAATTATTTTTTTGAGCTTCCTCCAATAATGTTTTATCTTTAAAAGCGACAAACTCATAGAAAGAAAATGGATACATAGTGATAGAAATATGGCGGCCAGTTAATCTAGTGCCAAGCTCTTTACTTAGCATCGATGCATTTGAGCCGGTAATAAATATTTTATTTCCCTCCTCATATAAGCGCCGCACAAATCTTTCCCATCCCTCGATGATTTGAATCTCATCGAAATAAAATGATTTCTGGTTGCCAAATAATTCTATAAAAACTTCATATAAAGTCTGAAAATCTGCCAAAGTAAAATTTACCAGGCGATCATCATCAAAGTTTATATAATAATCTGAGTCTTTACGTTGCTTGCGGAGCTTTTTAAGTAAAATTGATTTACCACAGCGTCTAACCCCAGTAATAATCAAAATTGAGTCGCCCTTAAGTAAAGGTGTAATCACACTCTCTATTTGGCGCGGAACAATGTCAGATGGCAAAGGGATCTGTGCTTGCTCTAGGATTAGTTTTTTAAGTAAATCACGTTCCATATAAAATCAATAACTTATAAATATTGCCTTTGATAAAAGCAGTTTAAACTAAAAAATCACTTTTGTCAAAAGTAACCCTGTATATAGATCAAGTGTAGGTGCCTTATTTATAAAAATCAGGTATACTACTAATTAATGTTTTTTTACATGCAAGACTTTACTGGAATGCAAAACTTAGTTGATCAACAAACGTATCAAAAAGTACGCCTTAAACCTGCTGCCGTGGATGCCATCGTCCATGCATTTAAAGAAAATTTCGCAGTTACAGATCATTTATGGATCTTTGGCTCACGTGTTATTTTAACGGCACGCGGCGGCGACATAGACTTGTATATAGAAACTCAGGAACAAGACGTTGAAAAAGTCTATATGCAGAAAAATAAATTTGTAAGCGGTATATGGGACCAAATAGGAGAGCAACGAATCGATGTAGTCGTTAAATTTGTAAATGATGATTTTGAAATTCCAATATATAAAGTAGCGATTAAAAATGGAGTAAAGTTAGTATGATTGATGAAGGAACTGAAGGCATTTTGAAAATTGCAGAGAAACATGTAGCCGCTCTGCAGTCAAGTATGAATGACATTGCTACTAACTACCCATTTAGTGTGGACTTTATTATTAATCAGACCACTGATGAATTTAGAATATTAGAAACTATGACCGCTAGATTTGGTAAGTTACAAGATTTGCTCGGTACTAAAATTATTGATCTTTATTTACAAAGCCAAGCCCAGCCTATTGCAGGTCTTTCTATGTTAGATAAAATCCATAAATTAGAAAAATTCTATATTATTGATGATGAAGATTTGTGGGCCGAGTTACGTCGAACTAGAAATCACATTGCTCACGAATATCCAGATAAACCTGAACTTGCTGCAAAATATCTAAATACGGCGTATGCATTAGCGCCAAAGCTTATTGAAATTTACCGCAAGCTTGCTGCAGAAATTAGGAGGGAGGGTTAATTATGGTAAATCTAAGCGTCCACGTACAATAGAGTACATACATGGAACTAAATCGCTTAAACCATAGTCTATCCATCCAAAGAGCTACTTCAAAAAAATGTAGTCTAAGCTCATGATTGAATACGCGGCAGGAGGGGAGTATGCCTGAATATAGCAAAAAAATTATTAAGGAATTGAGTGAAGAACTTAAATCTTTTAATAAGACATTTTCTCAAATTGGTAATAATCCTGAAAATATTAGTCAGGACAGCCTTGAAGCATTAAAAGACGCACAAAGAAACATTTCAATATCTACTCGCCGATATCTTGAGACACTAAAGGTTGATCCTAAAATACTTCAAGCGATAAACTCGTTGATCAGTCAACGAGAAGAAAAGTACGATATTTATGTTAAGCAACAAGAAGAAAAAAGAAAGGATTCTATTAAGCAATCATTAGAAATTGCCGGAAAATTTAGGATCGCACCAATATTAGAAAATCCCGAACCCCTTGAACCTAATCGCAAACTCTATGATGGTACTAGCTCTGAAAAAAAACAAGATTTTATAGATTCGATCAACTATATTTTAGGACAATTTAGAGCCACTTCTAATTATGAATTTCCTGAGAAATACGATGCGGAAATCAAAATGATGTTTTTTCAAGTGTCACCTAGCCCTATAGAAACCATAAAAAATATTAGAGATCTTTTTGCAACCTTAAGCAATAATCCTCGTGCTTTACGATTAGAAAAATCAGGAGGAACTATTGAAGATCTTCAGAGGCTGCAGATCTTATGGCAAGGAGCAAGCATAATAGCAGATGAATCAAATGCACATTATTTTAAACGAAATTTAATTGTTGCTGCAGAAGCTATTATAAGATCTTTGTGTGGAGGTATAGTAGGGATAGTGATTGTGGTTAATATGGCAATTATGGCGGTGGTTAAAATAGCTGAATTAGCAAAAAATTCGCTAATTAACTTGGCAACTTTGCATCCTAGAGCGGCAGCTTCAGATATTGGAAAAAGTTTTGGTGTTTTAATAAGTGTTCCCATGGCCGCTTTACCAGTAATTTTCACGCAATTTTATACATGTGTAGTGTCTGGCGTGCAAGATAGAAAAAATGCACAAGAATTGGAATTATTAGATCAAGCATTGAAAAAAGTTATTGCTGTGTTTAATGCTGTTGAGACTGTTGAAAAGCAAATAAAAGCTAACAGTAAAGAGGGCCCACAGCCGAAACCAGCTTCAGAAATCTAATTTGTGCCCCGGAGAGGATTCGAACGTCGCGTGCATGCCTTGCTTTGTATGGGGATTGGTTGCAAGGATGCGTTTCTTACCCAACTTTGATTATTGTACAGTTGCGAAGAGTTAAGGTCAATTACAATTTCAACGGGGGCTTTAGAGACGGTAATTCAGCATTACCTAGCAAATGCTCTATTAATTGCTTATTACCATGATAGCATTTTAAAAATTCCTCAGGTAGTAATAGCTTCCTTATTTTTGCGTTTTAATATGCTGCTAAAAGATTTAAAATAAGGAAAGAAAGATTCTATTTTTTGAATTTCTTTTTGTGTACGTTGTACTTTTTTCTCTTTATCGAGCTTTTCAGTTTGAGGCTTATAGTAAACAATTGCTCCAGGAGTTACTTTAATGGCATTCATTCCATAATGTAAAGCATAAGCATACGATAATAATATGTCTTCTGTTAGCACGTTAGAATTTAAGAACTGGTTAAAATCAAACAAATCAAATGGTGAGGCTCTATACATGCTTGCTCTTCCATGGATAAATAATCTTTGACTTCTTGCTTCTGGATGAAATGCTTCCCAATTAAATTTATTCTCTTCACCTGTTGCCACGGGGTCAGAGTAAGTAGCATGCTTATTAAATACCTTACGTCGTTTTGGCTTGTCTTTGTTGGCTGCAAAATATGCGCTTTTTACTTTATTATTAGCTATTAATTTACTAATAATCTTACCCACAGTAGTTACAGAAATAATCATGTTGTGATCTCGAATCATAAGTCGATGAATTTTGTTTTTACCCCAAGTTGGTTCTTGCTTGCGTAGTCTTAGAATCTGAGCTTCTTGGATTTTATCCCATTGAGGCTTTCTAACATGCTTGGGGCGCTTAGATTGTGGTTCAAGACCAGCTAAACCGTGAGATTTCAGGCGATAAAAGGTGCTTCTAGAAATGCCTAAAACAGACAATATGACCGATTCAGACCCTAGCGAATCAATATGGCGGATCACAATTCATATTCTATTTCTCGATGTACCGCTTCTTGTACTCTAGAGAAGTGCATTGATAACTTTAATAGAAATAAATAATGGCAAACTTGGCCTAAGGAGAATAGCCTGTTTTGAACTAATTGTCCTTGTAGCTCAATACTTGAAGGTATGCTAAAGATGCGATCTAGTTGAACCAAATATTCTTCTTTGCCCATACCACCTTGTAAGCAACGATCCAAACCCGCCTAAATACGCCGCAACTTATTAATAACTATCTTATTTAAATAAATCATACGTGTAACATCAATGGATGGTCTATCCACCAGATCAAACTATTTATAATGACAATGCTGAGGCTATGGGTTAAAAGAAAGGGTCGCTGAAAGATGCTGTAAAAGTCACAAGATTTTCCGATCCGACTCTTACAAAATAACGACCCTAAATTGATTATCTTAGGTTTATACTGCTAAGTCCAGCATTTTCATTCTTTCATCGGCAAGGTTAAGCCTATGAAAGATGCCCGCCTATTAAATTGTGCTCTATGCCATCGCCAGGCAATCATATGCAGCTGTTGCGATCATGGCAATATTTACTGTGGTGATGTCTGTGCAGAGCTCGCCCGTAAAACATCTCTGCAATTGGCAAATAAACGTTATCAAAATACTTACCGAGGAAAACTAAAACATGCTGCTGCGCAGAAGCGTTATGTTACACGTTTAAAGATCGCATCTCAAAAAGTGACGGATCATAGTTCACAAACGCCATTTAATATCCTATTACTTGCAATGCTACTTATTGCTGCCAAAAATGTTGCTTCCCAACAAAATAATGCAGATATTTATTGCTATTTTTGCGGTCAACAATGTTCGGTGTTCTTGCGTAGAGATTTTTTGCGCGTTAACACAAAAGTAAATGTGGCTTTAAATAATAAATGGCCACACGGCCCATAACCAACATGAGGAGTTTAGTATTATGGCGATCACGTCAGATTTAGAAGCAAAAATATTAAGATATTATCACGTAGAAAAATGGCGCGTGGGTACCATATCGCGCCAACTTGGCGTGCACCATAGCACTGTACAAAGAGTGTTAGCAGCAACAGGTGTGCCTAAAGCGAAGTTAATGCCAAAATCAAAGATAGATCCATTTGTAGCGTTTATTTTGGAAACACTCAATAAATACCCAAGTCTGACCGCACAACGTATGTACGAGATGGTACGTGAGCGTGGCTACCATGGCGGCATAAGTCATTTTAGAAGCCAAATAAATTTATATAGGCCCAAGAAATTAGCTGAAGCATATATGCGTCTTAGGACATTGCCTGGTGAGCAAGCACAAGTTGATTGGGGACATTTTGGACATATAATGATTGGCAGCGCTAAGCGACCATTAATGGCATTTGTTATGGTGTTGAGTTTTTCAAGAAAAATATTTCTGCGCTTTTATTTAAACGCAAGAATGGAAAACTTTTTGCGTGGCCATGAAGCAGCATTTCAATATTTTATGGGTGTACCGCGTGTAACATTATGTGATAATTTAAAATCGGCAGTACTAGAGCGACAAGGGGATGCGATCCGATTTCACCCTACCATGTTAGATTTTGCAGCACATTATAGATATGAGCCGAGACCGGTGGCGGTTGCAAGAGGCAATGAAAAGGGACGCGTAGAGCGGGCTATTCGTTACATTAGGGATAATTTTTTTGCAGCAAGGAAGTGGCATGATATTGATGATTTGAATGCTCAAGCTATTGCGTGGTGTGATGGCATAGCATCTGACAGACCATGCCCAGAAGAACCAACGCAAACAGTGCGTGTTACATTCGAGCAAGAGCAGCCATCGTTAATGTCATTGCCAATTAACCCATACCCTACGCATGAGCGAGTTGAAGTTAGAATTGGTAAAACCCCGTACGCCAGATTTGATTTAAATGATTATTCAGTACCACATAATCATGTACGATGCTCCTTAATTGTACAGGCAACTGTAGATAAGGTTTCAATATTAGCTGGCACCGAAGTTATTGCTGAACATAAGCGCAGTTACAAAAAAGGTGTGCAAATAGAAAACGAGGCACATATACAAGAGCTAGCAGCCAGGAAAAAACAGGCTAAACAACATCGTGGGCAAAACCGCTTAATCCATGCTGTGCCGATAGTAACCGAGTTATTAAAGTTAGCGGCGGAGCGTAATTTTAATTTGGGTCAAACAACCATGCGTCTATTGCAGCTACTAGATGATTACGGTGTGGTAGAAATGACAGAGGCAGTAGCCGAAGCTATTACCAGACAAGCACCACACCCAAACTCTATTCGCTTTATCTTAGAACAAAGACGAGATAAGAGATATCTATTGCCACTGATTAAGTTAGATTTACCAGCCGATGATCGCGTGCGAGATCTAGTTGTACTCCCGCATAAATTAACCGATTACGACCAATTAAATACAACCACATCATCGGGGAATATAAATGAAAAGCACTGATATTTTGGCTGAAAGAGCAAAGGCTCTAAAATTACACGGAATGCTTGCGCATTGGGATGAAATATCAGAGACTGGCTGGATAGAGTCCCTTATAACTTGGGAAGAAGATGAGCGCTCGCAACGTGGTTTAGCAAGACGCTTACATAGTGCACATCTAGGCCGTTTTAAATTATTAAATGAATTTGATTGGGGCTGGCCTAAGCAATGTGATCGCGAAGCTATTGAGGAATTAATGCGTTTGGAATTTATTAAGACCGCAACAAATATTATTTTTTGTGGCCCCAATGGTGTTGGAAAAACCACCTTAGCGCGCAATATTGCGCACCAGGCTGTTATCAATAGTTATTCCGCATTATTTACAACAGCCAGCCAAATGTTAAATGATTTAACCTCTCAAGATGGCAGCATTGCATTACGAAGAAGAATAGATCATTACACTAAACCACACGTGCTAATTGTTGACGAGGTTGGCTATTTATCTTATTCCAATCGACATGCTGATTTAATGTATGAAATTATATCCAGGAGATATCAGGAAAAACCTACCGTTATAACAACCAATAAGCCGTTTGGTGAATGGGGTGAAATATTCCCCAACGCATCTTGTGTTGTGTCGCTAATTGATCGCCTAGTTCATAATTCAGAAATTGTTAGCATCGAGGCTGAATCATTTAGGTTTAAAGAAGCCAAAGAGCAAAGTACTAAGCGTCAAGAAATGCGCGGCAAGCGCAAAAAAACATCTAAGGAAGCAGCACCATTATGAATAATATAAATCTTGATGACCTACTAGACGAAGAAATCTCCGATGAGACAGCATTTCATTTGGTTAATTTTTTTATAAAATTAACTGGTGTGTTAGAGTCACGATATTATTCCCAAATGAAACATTATGTTGATGATAATATGCCATACGTATCGTTCTGTTTTACTGAGGAGGATTAAGCTAGACAAATTGGTCGGGTGGGCCTGGAGATGTTTAATGACTAATCTGGGCTTGAGCCTGCGGCATATATGCGCGGTTTTGCACCGTCGTTAACACACCTGGAGGTAAATAGAAAAATTTAGAAACTTTTTGACCTCGTATTGATTCTATTAGTGAGTTAGTGTTTTGTTCGTTTAGGTTCTTTGATATCAGCTGCGTAAATTTAGAGAGGCTTATAATTGGTGCAAAGCACAGATGAATTGCATATGAGCGAGAATTATCAATAGATACATCACATGTATTACTGATAAGCACTGCCTTACACTCACGAAATTGTTTTGAGTCATGGTCTGGGATTATTACACCGCTAAATCCATCTCCTTGATATAGCATATTATTTTGTTGTAGATAACTAGTATAAAATTTTTTATTAGTGCCATAAGGAAACAGTTTTAACTCTTCAAAGAAGGCAGCTTGCCCAGCATCTGAAAGGAATTTAGGCAGAAACATACTTACATCTTTGAAGACAGCATTTATCACGCTAGTAAATCCCAAAAATTATCTCTAAGAGCTTTATTTATATTGGTTGGCAAATCGATCGAGTCTGCTAATAGTTCATTTGCCAAAGTAGTTAAGCTTTCTAGATTTTGAAAATCATCGGTGCATGTAAGGGGGCTTTGAAAAGATACAAAAGTAGATTCCGGATTAATTGTGGAGGATCCAATTTCTTCATAATTAGAATTAGAATTAGAATTAGAATTAGAATTAGAGGTAGATGCAGTTTGCATACGATATATTAAAACCGGTTTTGAACTTGGGAAATCTGTTGCTCCGCTATCTCTATAGCTGCGTGATGCTTGAGTCATTTTATATCACCACTTTGAGAAATTTCAATCGCCAAATTAGCTAGTTTATTGGAAATTTTCTTTAACATATTTTTTTCAATGGCTTGAGTAGAATTTTGATCTGTATTCACATCTAGCTCTAAACTGCATGCATGTAAAGTGTCAGTTTCTTGTTCTTTCAAAGAATCTATATGCACAGCAAATAATTTTCTAGTTAATACCGCCCATTTAGAAAGTCTATTTATGAACATAGTTTGATTTTCTATATTTTCTTGTCTGGGTTTATTTATAGTATAGTTTAAATCATATGAGTTTATGGGATCAATTTTTAAGTCTTTTACATATGAAGAAATTTTTTTGTATCCGTCAACTTTATCTATGACTTTTCCAAACAACTTAGCCCCATAAGCAATTCTTTTAATTTTAAAATCTATTTTTGGGAATAATTCCAAAATAAGATCTATGTAAGCATTAAGGTCTGAGTTAAACAAGCCAATATTGGGTACATCCGACAATGAAAAATTAGTATTAATCAATGGTGCTATAACGAAGTCTATCCTGTCTTTCTGCATGCTTATTATTAAATTGATGTTATCATTAATTTTACCTGATTCTTCATACCTAATAATTTTTGGCTCAGAATTTTGTGAGTCAGGCATTGAGCCAGTGATTTGCTCTATCCAATTTAGCCCCTTCATGGTATCAATGGGGATTGAATCAATTGTAAACAGCGTTAACCTGATCATTTCAGCTTGCCAAAAATCTATTTTCTTCATTTAAATAATCGCTCCGATAACTCATACGGTATGCACAGCCTACACATTACAGGTATGTCAGTTAACCAATGAGGAGTCAATGATTATACCCGAACTAATTATACGATATATTGATATGAGTTGTTTAGAAGTAATTGACTTTATTTTTGTTATTCTAGCTCTTTAGAAATGCTTGTAATTACAAGGGGTCTAGCTTAGGGCGGGAATATCTGTTGATTCACGACAATCTGCACCCTAAATGAACACCCTTTGACACATGTCATTTCCAGGTTGGTATTATTACTTGACACATATTTCCAAACAGTGATAAGTTAATCGGCTTGTTACGGTGTGATTTTAGTTGCGTAAATGTCAAAAAATAATTTCCTGCTACACATAGCATTAAAGCATGTTAGGGCCTGCAGTTATGATATTAAAAATAAATTCAAAACTTTGCAGTGAAGATATTTGTAAGTGCGACGTGGTATCAATTTGTAAATTAGTTAACATAATGCATTCCTCAACGTGTGGCGCTACCTTGCTGCAAGTTGGGCAAAAAATCTTACCCAAGATCTTACCCAATGTATGCGCGAATTAAACAATAAAGTTACGAGTTGTTGAGAAAGATTTGAATAGTTAAATTCGCTATAACCCTTATAAATCAAGGCCTGTACACACGAATACGAAAACTTGAGAAGCCACACAAAAAACTAATTGGTGCCCCGGAGAGGATTCGAACCTCTGACCTGTCCCTTAGGAGGGGACCGCGCTATCCACTGTGCCACCGGAGCTAAATACTAAATACCTATCTCATAACCATAGTTAAAACAACCGTAGCAACTAATGCTGCAATACCAATTGCAACCATTAATTGTAGAATTGTAACTTTACCACCAAACATCTTAAATTTTTTTAAATTAGCTTCTTTCATGATTTTTTACTCATTATTATCAAGACATGTAATTAAATTTTTTGCTAAACTTGTACCACAATTTTTCCATAGCCATACTGGTAGATTTGTACAATAGCGCACTAAGCTTTTCTTTAAAGTTTTCCTCGACTTGAATGCTTACTTCGAAAATGTCTGCGTTAGCACTTCTAGAAACAATATAATCATCACTAGTCTGGATAGTATCTACTAACCCTAACTGTAATGCCTTAGTACCGTACCAAGCTTCACCAGTAGCAATTTTATTAATATCTAATTGCGGACGGTTGGTGCTTACAAAATCTTTAAACAGAGCATGTACGTCTTCCAACTCTTCTTGGAATTTTTCACGTCCCTTGTCAGTATTTTTGGCTAACATCGTTAATGTAGTTTTGTACTCGCCAGCAGTGTGGTGTTCAATGTCCACCTTATGTTTTTGTAATAAGCCGTGAAAATTAGGAATTTCTGCCAATACGCCGATTGAACCTAACAATGCAAATGGTGCTGCAATGATATGATCAGCTACACAAGCCATCATGTAACCACCACTCGCGGCTACGAGATCTACTGCTACAGTAAGTTTAACCTGCTTTTGTTTAATCCGTACTAATTGGGATGCTGCTAAGCCATAGTTATGTACCACACCACCAGAGCTGTCGAGTATAATTAGCACTTCATCAATTGGTTTGGCAATGCTTAAAATAGTGGTGATGGACTCGCGTAGATTCTCGACTTCACTAGCGTGCATGTCGCCATCGAAACGAATAATAAACATACGTGGTTTGTAAGGCTCTTCTTCGCCTTGCTTCAGACGTTTTTTGCGATCTTTGCGTTCCTGCTTAGCATGCTTTTTATCGGCTTTTTGGATTGCCTTATATTCTTCTTTTGTAAGAACTTCTGCCTCTATAGCGTCTTTTAAGTCATCTAACTTGTCGTTGATGTTTTCAATTTCTAGGTTTTCACGCTCTTTCTGCGTTCTAGATGATGCTAAACTAATTAAAAATCCAATGCCTACCACAACTAGCACTATAAATGTTATCGTCTTAAGGGCGAATAGCCCGTAAGCAAAGAAAAAATCAGCCACGCATCTTACTCCCCAAATAGTATGTTGGTATTGTACGGTACTATGCTCCTATACAGCAAGGATTTATGAAACTGGCTAAAAAGTAAGCTTTGCGTTGCATGGCGCTTGTGATACATTGTCTTTAGTTGCAATTTTCATAGTATCTTTGATGATAGAAATAACAGATCTGCAGTGTGTGCGTAACGAGCAAATTTTGTTTCAGAAAATTAGTTTTATACTAAATCCTGGCGAGGTGTTGCAGGTGTTTGGTCCCAATGGAATTGGTAAATCCACTTTACTGCGAGCTATAGCGGCGCGCCAGATACCCGGATCTTTTTGTTATATTGGTCACAAACATAATCTTCATCCAGCACTCACTGTTGCAGAAAATTTACGCTTTTTACAAGTTTTGCTGCCAAACATTACTAATCAGACAGATAGCTCTTTGTGTGCCGCCTTAAAATATTTTTGCATGCAGCGCTTTTACCACAAACCCAGTTATGAGTTATCGGCAGGGGAATTACAACGTATTAGTTTGACGCGGTTGCGTTTAACTACTGCAAAATTATGGTTGTTAGATGAGCCGGTAGCGAATTTAGATGTTGCTGCGCAGCAACTATTTATAAATCTTTGTGAACAGCATTTACTTAATGGTGGCATTATAATTTGTGCTACGCATATTACCTTCGAGTTTATGGCTGCTAACTCTACAACTATAAGATTACAAGAATATGCTTAAAATTTATGCACAAGTAGTGCGACGTGAAATAGCCATTCAAATTGCGAATAAAACTGAACTCGCGGCAGTGTTATTGTTTTATACAATAGTGATAAGTTTATTCCCAATCGCCTTAGGACCATTTTTAACAACTAGTATCTGGGCGGCTCCAGCTATAATTTGGGTTGCTGCGTTACTTACTACTTTTTTAGTGCAAGAAAATATGTTGCGTGCGGATTTTAATAACGGTATTTTCGAACAAATGTTGCTAAGTTCGCATAACATGAGTTTATTATTGTTCGCAAAAATTAGTGCCCAATGGCTGGTATTTGCTTTGCCTATGGTATTGTTAACGCCACTCTTGGCCATAAGTTTAGGTCTGCCGTTAATTAGTATTGCAATTATTACTTGTAGTTTAATATTAGGAACAATAACCTTAAGTTTAGTTGGTGCCTTAGGTTCTGCACTAACAATATCTATGTCGCGTGGCGGCGTTTTGTTAGCGATTTTAATTTTACCATTATATACTCCAGTATTAGTGCTTGGTACTGGAGTTACTACGTTAAGTTTCGATGGAATCATAAGCACTGGGCACTTGGCTTTATTGGGAGCATTAGCAATTACAGCAATAATGTTTGTGCCATTTGCAGTTTGCGCAGCTATTAAAGTGAGTTTAAATTGATAAAAAAAATGCTTAAAGCAGAATATTTCTACAACAAAGCCGCAAATATTGCGGCATGCTTTGGGCTGGGTAGTGCGGTATTTTTGAGCTATGGATTATTGGCTGGGTTAGTTGTAGCGCCAATTGATTACCAACAGCAAGAGGCTGTGCGCATGATGTACGTTCATGTACCTTGCGCTATCTTATCGCTTGCAATTTATACCATTATCGCAATGGCGTCTATTATATATTTGATTTGGAAAATAAAATTGGCGGATATAGTTGCCAAAGTTAGTGCATCTTTTGGGGTGGCTATGACCGTTGTGGCATTGATAAGCGGCTCCTTATGGGGCAAGCCAATGTGGGGGACATGGTGGGTTTGGGATGCGCGTTTAACTTCAGAATTAATATTATTGTTTTTATACTTTGGATATATCGGATTGCGTAGTGCTATTGCTGATCAGCATATAGCATCTAAAGTATGTGCTATCCTGGCGGTGGTTGGGGTAGTTGATATCCCTATAATTCACTTCTCGGTAGAATGGTGGCATACCTTGCACCAAGGTGCTAGTATTAGTAAGTTTGCAAAACCAGCCATAGCTACAGCAATGTTATATCCGTTGCTTAGCGTTATAATAGGCCTGTATATGTTATATGTAACTTTAGTTTGTATCGAAGCTAGGACAGAAATCTTGTGGCGTGAGAGAAATAGCAAATGGGTCAGGAACTTAATATGAAGGGTTATGATATATACGTGTTCTCATGCTATAGCGTGTTTTTGGTGCTTATGACTTGGCAGGTTGTGGTAGCGCTAAGACGCGGTGTTATAACGCGTCGCAATCTTAAGCAGCACTTATGCTCTGGATCTATTAGTGATCTCCAGACGTAAACACAGAATGTATTTAGTTATCATATTATTATTAAGCATTACGCTAGTAATATCTTTAGTATTATATGCGTTACGCCAAAATATTAATCTATTTTTTACGCCGACTCAATTATTAGCGCAACAAAGTATGCCAACCACTAGAGTAAGGATTGGGGGCATGGTACGCGAGGATAGCGTGCGTAGAAATACCAGTATAGATGCGTTAACAGTAAGATTTGTCGTTACAGATTTAAAGCATGAAATCGCCGTACAATATACTGGGGTGCTACCAGATTTATTTCGTGAAGGGCAGGGGGTTGTAGCTTTAGGTAAGTTGGGGGCAGACCAAATTTTTAGAGCCGAACAAATTCTTGCGAAACATGACGAAAAATACAAGCCGCCAGGGAGCGTTGATGCTGCCTGAGTTAGGAACATTCTGTTTAATATTGGCTTTAGGCTTAGCATTATTACAAATTGGCGCGTTTGCTGGTAATTTAACACAAATTAATCTAATTCGCCCGCTTGCTATGGGACAGGTTTTCTTTGTAACCTTAGCGGTTCTTATATTAGTTATTACTTTTGTTACTAATGATTTTTCGGTGTTATATGTAGCTAATAACTCTAATTCTAGTTTGCCATTATATTATAAAATAACTGCGCTATGGGGGGCTCATGAGGGCTCGTTATTACTATGGATCTTTATATTAAGTTGCTGGATTCTGGCTGTAATTGTTGCAACGCGACGTTGGCCTGTAGTGTTTGTTAATAATGTTCTTACAGTACTGGGTGTAATTAATATTGGTTTTTTATGGTTATTACTTTGGTCTTCTAATCCATTTGCGCGTAATTTCATTAACGCACCGTTAGATGGGGCAGATCTAAACCCATTATTGCAAGACTTCGGTATGATCATTCATCCTCCGATTTTATACATTGGGTATGTTGGTTGCAGCGTAGCATTTGCATTTGCAATATCCGCATTGTTACAGGACAGATTGGATCAAGAATGGGCACGTAAATTACGTCCTTGGGTGCTGGCCTCCTGGGCATGCTTAACAATTGGTATTGCACTTGGAAGTTGGTGGGCCTATTATGAACTAGGTTGGGGCGGTTGGTGGTTTTGGGATCCAGTAGAAAATGCATCCTTTATGCCATGGTTAACAGCAACTGCTTTAATGCATTGTTTGGCAATTGCTAGTAAAAATGGTCAGTTATTGCGTTTGGCAGTTTTTATAGCGATAGTTACTTTTGCGTTGAGTTTATTAGGGACATTTTTAGTACGCTCTGGATCTGTTACCTCAGTACATGCTTTTGCTGCCGATCCGCAGCGTGGTTTATTTATTTTACAATTTTTAGCTATCTCTATTGGTGGCGCCTTATTGTTATATGTACTGCGTGCGCCTAAAATTATTGTGCCTAAAACACCCAAATTGATCTTTACACAACCAGCTGGGCTTATTGTAGTTAATAACATTATTTTATTAATTGCAACAACGGTGGTATTAATGGGAACACTATACCCTTTAATTCACGATGCTATCTTTAGACAACAAATTTCCATTGGTTATCCATTTTTTAATGCGGTCTTTTTACCAGTAATGTTGTTATTGTGTTTAGTTTTGATATTCGGGACGCTTACAAATATAAAATTATTGGTTTGTACTGCAGTTGTAAGTATATTAACAGCATTATTGTTTCTTACTTTATGGTTTGGTGTCGTTAAAGTTAATGCTGCTATTGGTTTAACCTTGGCATTAGCAATAAGCATTAGTTGTTTTAAATCTAAATCTGTTGCTATGTTCTTGGGTCATTTAGGGCTTGCAATAAGCATAATAGGTATAAGTATTACGCCTATCTATGAAATTGAAAAAGAGCTTAGTCTGCGAATTGGCGATATCGTGCAGTTATCGCATTATGCGATAAAATTCGCAAGAATAACCAATATAGATGGTCCTAATTACTTAGGCTTTAAAGGTGAATTTACAATTAGGGATGCAGATAAGAACACAGTTTCAATCTTTCCGCAAAAGCTGATCTATGTCGCACGTGAGCAAGCAATGTCGGAAACAGCTATCTTGCCTGGATTATTCCAGGATATTTATATTGCATTAGGTCAACAGCTAGACGATAGTACTTGGTCTGTACGCATTTGTTATAAGCCATTTGTGCGTTGGATTTGGTTGGGCGCGATCTTGATGGCATGTGCGGCATTATATGGTATATGGCCTAAAAAATTTAATAAAAAAATGCTGAGCAGTGGTTGAATACCGCGGAGATTACATATAGAGTGACAATATTCCACGACTGTTGGACATGTTGGGGTGCTTACTAAAGATCAATTAACAGTTAAAAGGTTATATCTTATGGAATTTCGTTTGATAATTATGGCGTTAGTTTGTTTGTGTATTGCGCAGTTAGCATTTACGTGATGCGATGTTGATGTTAGCGATCTTTTGGGGGGCAACCGCTGGATTAACTATTTGTGCATTGGCTTTTGCGGTCCCCACATTATGGCGGTTGCGTTCATATTGGTACTGTTCGTTTGCAATTGGGTTCTTATGTGTTTTTAGTTATATTATGTATTGGCGTTTGGGTGAATCGCAGCAAATAGCCAGCTACTATAGTCACGAAAGTATAGAATTACGTAATAATACAAAGCAGCTACGCCCATTGTATGCGCGGTTGCAACGTGAGTTGGTGAAAGATACTCTAGATTTGCAATTTGACGTGGCTAATATAGATTTAATCTTGCATTTTGCAGCTCTGCATTCACAATTGCAGCAAGGTATTTTAGAGCCAGAGGTACAACGTTTATTATTGGCATTATTAAAAGCAGTGCCAAAGCAAGTAAAAGCATTAAACTTACTTGCTATACATGCTTATAAGACTAATCAATTCTCGCAGGCAATAACTTATTGGGAGTTAATTCTGCAGCAATTTACACCTGAGATGCGTAATACCCCATTAGAAAGCGTCTTGCTTGATAAAATCGCAATGACGCGAATACAGAATAATAAATTTGAAAGTAGACGAACCAAGTAGAAAAATATGTAATAAATGTGTGTAATTGCTTTTAAATTTTATTTTTTTTGCTATGATAAGTAAATAGTTTTTGTGTATATAACAACGGAGTTAAATTTTATGGCAGCTAGGAAGAAGAGCGCAAAAAAGTCTACAGCAGCAAAGGTCACTAAGCGTAAAGCTGTGAAACGTAAAACAGCAGCAAAAAAAAGCACTGCTAAGAAAAAAGTCAAGAAGACCAAAAAATCTTCTACCGCAGGAGCAAAACCTGTAGTCGCAGGGCCTTTGAGTAAAGTTTCTAAGGTTTACACTAAGGGAACATTGCTAACCACTTTGGCTGAAAGAACTGGATTGGCTCGCAAAGATGTCGGATCTGTATTTAACGAACTAACAATAATAGTAGAAGGCCATTTAAAACGCACTGGTCCCGGTAAATTTACATTACCAGGCATGCTTAAAATGACTGTTAAAAATGTCCCAGCTAAAAAAGCTCGTAAAGGCACCAATCCTTTTACTGGTGAACCTACTATTTTCAAGGCTAAACCAGCTTCGCGTAAAGTACGTGTTACTGCGTTAAAAGCATTGAAGGAAATGGCTGTTTAATCTTGTATATAGGGCCGGTTTATCCGGCCTTATTGCCGCCCTTATATCGTACTATATGCAAACATGTGTTTGCATTTCTTTTTTTCCATTGAACTTAATCTGACGGTTTAGGTCTGATTGTGTAGGTTTGACCGATCTACATGGAGCTGGAAATGGCAGTGAAAGATTTAATTAATGCGATTCATTATGGAAAAGAAGATGAGGTTACTGCTGCTATTGAGTCTGGAGAAATAAATGACGTTAGTGTTAATGTTCCTATAGGTGAAGGTCGTTTCGCTGGTCAAACCCCTCTTTGTGTTGCTATAAATTATGATGAACCAGAAATAGTTAACTTATTAATTGACGCAGGTGCTAACGTTAATGCTATAGTTGCTTCTATTTTTACTGATGATGATAGAGGCTGGGAAACCATTCTTAATCTTGCTATACGTTGTGATGAACCAGAAATAGTTGAATCATTAATTAAGGCTGGTGCTGAAGTTAACGCTACTACTATAAGTGAAGGTCATTTCGCAGGTGAACCCCCTCTTTGCGTTGCTATAAATAAAGGTAATCTAGAAATTATTCAATCATTAATTGACGCAGGTGCTAACGTTAATGCTACTATAAGTGAAGGTCGTTTCGCGGGTCAAACCCCTCTTTGCGTTGCTATAAATAAAGGTGATCTAGAAATTATTCAATTATTAATTTACGCAGATGCTAACGTTAATACTACTATAAGTGAAGGTCATTTCGCAGGTGACCCCCCTCTTTGCGTTGCTATAAATAAAGGTAATCTAAAAATTATTCAATCATTAATTGACGCAGGTGCTAACGTTAATTCTACTATAAGTGAAGGTCATTTCGCTGGTCAAACCCCTCTTGATGTTGCTATACGTTGTAATAATATAGACATAGTTAATTTATTTTTTGAAAAAAGGACTGATGTTAATCTTAAAAAATTAATTACCAACGCATGTAAATTTGACGATTATTCTTGTAATTATTATTTTGATTTTTTTAATCAATGTTTAGACTCTACGCCCCCCACACTATCGATTGCAAGTGTGGCCAAAATAATTTTGGATCCACCATCTTCTATGCTTCTGCGTAAAATTTTAGCGCAAATATCAGCCGAAGAAGATTTTACACAAACTTCAGCTTGGTTACTACTCAATAAAATTGCTGAGTCTGAAGAAGGTAAAGAATTGTCAAAACTCATGACGGCTCGAGCTATAGTTACTTGGCAAGAATCTACTGAGCACTATTATGCGTGGCACCAAGACATATCTGTAGGCGTCATGCAAGCAGCAGTATCTTTATTCAAGCTTGAAGAAAAAATAACATCCCAAGCTAATACAAAAATAGATTATAATCCATTGCTGATAGAAGTTGGCTATACTATGAGAGCAGCATCACCCTCAGCCGTATTCGATTATTATATTAAAAACTATGAGCAATATCAAAATATTACTATCCCAGAATCTGTTGTGCATAAATTACTACTATTAAGGTACATAATTAAAAATGCACCAACTATCGCGAATGAGGACTACCGTGAAGATATTGTTGATTATTGGGCAGCATACATGCTAAAACTATTAGATAATATACCATTTTCAAATATTAATACTTTAGAATTATTAGAAATCGCACTCAAAGATGCAGTGTTTAATTTTGTAGCGGATAACATTGTAGAAAAAGAAGGTTTTGTGCTTACAACTCAACCTAGCTACTCTGATTATCGTGAATTATTGATAAAACTTTCCATTGCAGATAATCCTTTAGAGGCTGCCATTGCTGCTAATATAAAGATTAAACTACTACTTAATAATCAGGAAACAAATCTCGATCCAAGTCAGAGTGCACATGACAAAACCAAAGCCCGTCATTTTGACGCTTTTTCAGAAAGATATGCTGCCTTACAAAACTATAAGCAAGCTAGTTTAACTATTAATCCAGAGCATCGTGTAACCTATCTTTGCCTTTATGCACTATATACTCTATATGACTTAAATCCAGAATCAGATGGCCTAGCTAAGATATTAAAAGACGATTTGCATTTTATGGCTTTGTATACCAAAAGCAAAGATTTTGCTGAATTTTTTGAAAACTATACCAAGATGCCTGAAAAATCACCGACTCTTGAGTATGTGCTAAACGGCACCAATGAAAGTCGGATGGATGGAAAAAAAATTATTGCTATTGATGGAGCCATAGCGCTAATTCCAGATAATTACTATGCGCAGCAGGCCGCACGTGTTTTGCGGGTAGTACGTAGCACAACAAACAATAGCTTCTTTATTACTGATAAAGAAGTACTGCAGGGCACTGTGAATATGATTCAGTACATTAATTCCCCAAGTGATTTTTGGAAACAATTGGTCAACAGCCATGAAGATGTAATGACCTTGACCCAAAGACTAGGCGATAATTTCCAAAAAGAAATTGAGGCACTTACAGAAATTTATGAACAGCATCACAATGCTGATTTTTCTTTAGACATATACCAATCAATATTACAAAGGGTTTTTGAGGAACGATTAAAATTTGATCAGGAAAATATTTTACTATACATAGGCGAGGCAGTAGCTGCATACGGGGAAAATTCCCAAAGTTGCGAGACAGGCTGCAAGTCAAGATTAGATACCATATTGATCGGCGATATGCTGTTTGGTCAAGAGACTAGTAGATTTGATTTAATAGAAAAATGTCTTGGTAAATTGATGGAGGAAAAATTTAAAGAAAAAATTAAATCTTTAACTGATCCAAATGATCCTAAAGCCATACGAAAATTATTGAGCGCATACCTCTCTGTAAGGCTGGATAATGCTGACATGTTTATTAAAAATCCTAACAACCCAGTAAATAACTATGTTCCTACCCATGGAGAAGATCTAGAGATCGATGTTGAAAATATTAAGCCATTATGCGAGCTATTTGATATGTCGGAGAAAGAACTTCAGACCAAAGTAGCAATAGCTTTTAATAATAACCCCAAGTACAATTGGAAAGGAGAGCAAGGTGAACTTACACATGATGAATTACGCATCATAGGTCTTTTAGTCCATATAAATGGCGGTGAGCAGCAACAGCAGCGGCTTGCTGAATTATTTAAAACTTTATATCCACTTGAAATGCTAGAAAAAACTAAATCAGCTTCTAGTGAAACTGGTATCTTTAGTATACTTAAAGGTGAAATTTTAGCAATAAACTCGTCTGCGATGAAAGAACGACGTATCAAGCAATTAAAAACAAAAGTTGCCGATATAATAAACCCAAATGAAAGTAATGATGAATCCCTGCAAACAAAGGTAGATAATATTTTAAACGCCGTTTTAGCCGTAGCCAAAGAAGATCCAAATAAATTAGATGCAATGCTAAAGCTGCTCGATACTGGGGAATTTGATGCTGTTATCGGTTCACATGCTAACCTGACCAACTTAAAAACTCCCAAAAACTAAAATTACGTAAACTTCGCATTTATGGGCTATGCTATGCATAAGTCTAATAATCTTATATTATTTGAGTTTTAAATTGAGGGATAAACATGGCTATAACATCGAATCTTTCTAATGACGGGGATGCATTAACGATATCCGTGCAAGGTCGATTTGATTTTAGTGCACTGCAAAATTTTCGTAGTACTTATGAGAAAATAATGCCTAAACCAAATAAGTATGTAATTGACCTTAAAGAGTCTGAGTATTTAGATAGTTCTGCGTTAGGAATGTTGTTGGCTTTGCGTGACTATGCTGGTGGCGATAGTTCAAATATCAGCGTTGTAAACTGTAATCAAGATGTTAAAAAAATATTAGTAATTACAAAACTAGATGAACTGTTTAGCGTATCTTAAATATTTTGATAAAAGAGTGACCAATTATGACAACAATAATAAATGGTTGGGCCATGTACACCGATGCAGAAACCAAAACTGCACATGAATTGGTAAAAATGCATGCCGGTCTGGTAAAAAGAATCGCCCATCATTTAAAAGGTCGTTTACCCCCTAGTGTACAAATAGAAGATTTAATTCAAGCTGGAATGATTGGTCTATTAGAAGCCTCAAAGAATTATGACGATACCAAAGGCGCTAGCTTCGAGACTTATTCGGGGATTAGAATTCGTGGTTCAATGTTAGACGAAATCCGTAAAGGCGATTGGGCCCCAAGGTCAGTGCATCGTAATACGCGGCGTATTACGCAGGCTATTCGTGAGGTAGAGAATAACATTGGGCGTGATGCCAAAGATTATGAAGTAGCTGCCGCTTTAGAAATCCCATTAGATGAGTACCACAAAATGCTGCAGGATTCAGTTGGAACACGTATTTTTGGGTTTGATGATGTAGGCGTTAGTGAAGATTTAGTTGCAGACGGTATTGCTGGTTATTTCCCCAGCCCACTAGATGGATTACAAAAAGCTGACTTCCATAAAGCCTTAGCTCGTGGTATTGCTGGGTTGCCAGAGCGTGAACGTTTGGTGCTGGCGCTGTATTATGATGAAGAGCTGAATTTGCGCGAAGTGGGTAACGTGTTGGGAGTCAGTGAATCACGTGTTAGCCAAATTCATAGTCAGGCAATGTTACGCCTACAATCGCGCATGAAAGATTGGCAGATGTAAAAATCTATTAATATTCAAGGATAATCAATGACCGACGACACCACTGATGCAGTCGCTGCTGTAATAATCATAGCTCTGATTGTAGCAGGGCTTAGCTATTGGCTATATACGCTTTGAGATTATTTGCTTTCCAAGCCAGGCTCGGATCTGTTAATCCACTGATTAGCATGACTGCGTTTTGAAGCCGCAATCTGCTTGCATTGGCCTATAGCATGTTCTAGGTCCATTTCTAATTTTGCCAAATAATAGTCCTTCTCGTTTATTATTGTTTGGCACTCCGCTAACTTTTTATTCAGTTGTATTAAATCTTTGTTGCGAGACTCTAACAGAATGCGTTGTTTTTCAATTATGGATTGTACGTAGGTATCATGGTTCATTGAGCTACTCATGTAGTTCTCCTCAATCATTATTCTTAGCTATTAATTATAAATATGGTTGATTTTACGAACGATGCAAGGTGAAATTTTTACTTTGTATTAATAAGAAAGGTAAATGAAAATATTGCGTATATTATTGGTTATTAAAGTAGCTACGCCAATTGCTAGTAGAGACCACGCAAGAATGTGTGCAATTTTATTAAGCTTACCACCTGGTTCAGTTTCTTTACTGTCTAATTGCAGCCAGAGTAACAGTGATGCTGGCCCGTAAACCAGCAAAGAGCCAAAAGCCATTATGGTGCTCCAAGCGGTAAAAAAACCCATGGTGGCTAACGTAATAGTTACGCATAAGGTGATTTTCCAGCGATTAAATGCGGCTATTACAACCGCACATATTAGTAGCAATGTCGCGGCTTCTATTAAAACTATATGTTGCAATTCATTGGTTGTCATAATGATTAGGATGCCCGTAAAATCCCGGTTAGTCAATTTTGACAAAACGTTAGTTTAGTTATAAAGTTTAAATATCATAATAAATAATAGCTAACAAGCTATGAATGTCTGCTCCACCAATGGAGCATTTTTTTTGCGCAAATTTTGAGATATACTCTATCAGTTGAGCTATTCCAGGTATTTAGGTTAATGTGATTAAAAGGAGTTGCAATGTCTCAAGTATATCTACTAATTATTGCTAGCGGTATGTTGGCTATTTTATATGGCGCAATTACCGCGTATTCAATTGCCAAAGCGCCGGCAGGGAACGATCAGATGCGTGCTATTGCTGCTGCTATTCAAGAAGGGGCGGCTGCTTATCTGAATAGACAGTATAAAACAATAGCGTTAGTTGGCTTGGTAATTGCTGCTGGATTATATTTTTTATTGGGTATCTTGCCCGCAACAGGTTTTATAATTGGGGCAGTGCTTTCTGCTATTGCTGGCTATATAGGTATGAATGTATCTGTAAGAGCCAATGTTAGAACCACTGAAGCTGCGCGTGGCGGTATTAACCAAGCCCTTAAAATTTCTTTTCGCGCTGGCGCCGTAACAGGAATGTTAGTGGTCGGTCTTGGTCTACTTGGTGTAACCCTGTATTACATATTTTTGCAAAGTCGTAACATTAGTGAGCGAGCGCTAATGGAATCTTTAGTGGCGCTTGGATTCGGGGCATCGCTTATTTCTATATTTGCTCGCCTTGGGGGTGGTATATTTACCAAGGGCGCAGATGTAGGCGCAGATCTAGTTGGAAAACTTGAGGCCGGTATCCCTGAAGATGATCCGCGTAATCCTGCGGTCATTGCCGATAATGTTGGCGACAACGTCGGCGATTGTGCTGGTATGGCTGCAGATTTATTCGAGACATATGCTGTAACTATCGTTGCCACAATGCTGCTTGGCAGTGTGCTTGCAGCTGAAGTAGTTCGATCTCAAATAATGATGTATCCATTATGTATTGGAGCGGTTTGTATCGTTGCTTCTATCATCGGTACGTATTTTGTGCGACTTGGCGCAAATGGCAAGATTATGCAAGCACTATATCGCGGGCTATTGGTTACCTCGTTGCTATCTGCTGGCCTAATATATTTAGTTACCTATTGGCTATTTGGAATGAATGTTGCATTCAGTGTAGGCGCCTCTTCCTTGACGGGTATGAGCTTGTTTTGGTGTGCACTGATAGGTTTAATCTTTACTGCCTGTATTGTTTGGGTAACTGAATACTATACGTCTACTGAATATCGTCCAGTACGCAGCATTGCTAATGCATCTTTGACCGGGCATGCCACTAATGTGATCCAAGGTCTTGCGGTATCCATGGAAGCAACTGCGTTGCCAGTGTTGTTAATCTGTGCGGCAATCCTCGCTTCATATATAATTGCCGGTTTGTTTGGTATTGCTGTTACTGTTACTAGTATGTTGGCTTTGGCTGGTATGATTATAGCAATTGATGCCTATGGTCCGGTGACAGATAACGCCGGCGGGATTGCAGAAATGGCACATCTTGATGAGTCTGTGCGTGTCATCACTGATGCCCTAGATGCGGTTGGTAATACTACTAAGGCAGTAACTAAAGGATATGCCATAAGTTCTGCGGGTCTTGCTGCTCTAGTGCTCTTTTCCGCGTATACTGAGGATCTAGGGTATTATTTTCCAGATGTATTGGTGGATTTTAAACTGCAGGACCCCTATGTTGTGGTGGGCTTATTTATAGGCGGCTTATTACCATATCTGTTTTCAAGTTACGCCATGATGGCGGTGGGCCGGGCTGGTAGTTTGGTAGTATTGGAGGTGCGTCGTCAATTTAAAGCTATACCGGGCATTATGCTTGGTACTGATAAACCTGAATATGGCGTTGCAGTGGATCTATTAACCAAGGCTGCGATTCGTGAGATGATAATACCATCTTTAATGCCCGTATTGGCGCCAGCTGTGTTATTCTTCACAATCTATACCTTGGCTGGGATGCAAGAAGCTTTTACTTGTTTAGGTGCCATGTTACTTGGTAGTATAGTGACTGGCTTGTTTGTGGCGTTTTCCATGACATCCGGGGGTGGGGCGTGGGATAATGCTAAGAAGTATATTGAAGTTGGTCATTGTGGTGGTAAAGGCTCTGAAGCACATAAAGCGGCGATTACTGGAGATACAATTGGTGATCCATACAAGGATACCGCAGGTCCTGCGGTTAACCCGTTGGTGAAGATCATAAATATTGTAGCTTTGTTGCTACTAGCGACCATGGCTCATTATAATTAAATAATATAGGAATGCTCGTGTGATAGATTTATTTAGCGCAGATACATATCAAGGGGTTCAGGACTGGATTATTCTAAACCCACATTGGGCAGGATCTGTTGTATTTTTAATTTCTATGTGCGAGTCTCTGGCGGTAATCGGACTGTTTATACCTGGCATCATTGCAATGGGTGTTATTGGCGGTTTGGTTAGCGCCGGGATCTTAGAAATTGTACCTACACTAACGTGGGCAATTTTGGGTGCTATTGCTGGTGATGGTGTTAGCTATTATATCGGACGTCGCTTTAAGCATCATTTACCGTTTTATTGGCCGTTTAGACGTTTTCCACAATGGCTGGAACGTGGTAAAAAATTTTTTATTGATCACGGTGGCAAAAGTATCGTGATTGGTCGCTTTGTGGGTCCCGTGAGGCCGTTTATTCCGGTTGTTGCGGGTATGATGTCGATGAGCCCGCGTGATTTCTTCATTGCTAATGTGTTCTCAGCTATCATATGGGCCCCTATATATATGTTACCTGGATTTGGCATCTCTTTACTGTTTTTTTAGCCAGTTTTTAGGCGGTTTGACAAAAAATCTGCATTATGAGAGAATGTGTCAACTTGGTAACTCATGAATTGGGGTGCAAAATGCGCAGAAAAAATAATAAATACTGTTCTACTATGATTCTTGGTGTTATAGCTATATTCATGGTTAGTTCATACAATGTTCAAGCCTCTGAAATCAACATTTATAAATGCGTGACTCCAAGCGGTCGTGTTGTATTTCAAGACTCAGTATGTGTTGCAAATGATGTCTTAGACATGCATAGAGTTGCAATTAACCAATCTGCCGATATCGATGTTGGTTTGCGATTTTGCGCCAGTCCTGGTAAATTTACTCTATGCAAAATAAACCAATATTATTATTAACGCCAGCTGCTCAGGCTCATTTTTGTGCTCTTCTTTCTAAAGAGGCAGATCCGCAACAGCCATTAAATTTACGTATTGCAGTAACTGATCCGGGTACGATGAAAGCCGATGTGGGGATTAGTTTTTGTCCCGTAGGGGATCAGGATGAGACTGATCTAGAAATTAAATATCCAGATTTTAATCTGTACATTGATCGTGATTCTGTTGCGTCAATGCGCGAAAGTATTATTGATTTCAAAACCAATGATTTTGGTGGACAATTATCGGTAAAGGCCCCATTCATTAAGGGTGCGGCTCCTAAAGCAGATGCTCCTTTGCAAGAAAGAGTAAGGTATATAATCGATAATGAGATAAATCCTAACTTAGCAGGGCACGGTGGTTTTGTATCTTTAGTGGACATAGTAGATAATGGAACTGTAGTATTACGTTTTGGTGGTGGTTGTCATGGATGTGGCATGGCAGACGTAACACTAAAATCGGGGATTGAAAAGTCGCTCCTGCAGCAGTGTCCCGAGATAACTGCGGTACAAGATGTGACGGATCATGCTCTTGGGGAAAATCCATATTACGCCTAAAGGACTTAGTATGTTCACAAACAAAAAATCTAAAATCAAAGCGAGTTATGTCAGTGATATCGATCAATTTTTACAAGTCTTAAATAATCTACCTGGGTCCAGATCTAATGCTCGACTTGCAGAAGAGCAAAAATATCAACGTGTTTTTTCACTACGAGATACTCCGCAGCTACCTATTCCAGTAGAATTAGCCTGGATAGACATTTAAATGCAGGATGAATTATCTTTATATGCCTATTGGCAGAGTGGTTTGCAGCAACAAATGCTGCATTGTTTAACTGCTACGCAACTTGAACAATATGGGCATAGGATCTCGAGGGCAGAATGCGATGCTGGTAAAATAAACTCACAAACCAGTATTGATGTATTGCTTGCGAACGGTAACCTTATTGCTGTGTTGCCATACAATACTTCTTGTATCTTATTAGTGGATCTGCAGCTTAATGGCACTTTTAATGTCATTGCGCATTTAGCACTACCAATATTTCCACGTTACGGCTCAGAACTAGATCTGGAAGGTCTTGAAAACCTTATGATAATTGAACCGCCGCAGTGGCTTGATTCCATAGATGCTATTTCTTGGGAGCAACAGCTTAATTACGCTGTGTGTCTGTTAGATAATATTGATTCTGATTGGCGTTCGCAGATTTGGGATCATGCAATAGTATTTTCTGTAGCTGAGTTATGTCCCCCGGTTAAAATGGATATATCATTATTAAATCAATCGAACAAAATTACTATTATTGAGGCTAAGCGAAATTCCGGAAAAAGTACTTATGCCAGAAAACTAGTGATTGATACATGGATTGATGCCGCAGTTCGTTGTATAGCTCCACCTAAGCAGGTGTGGTATGAATATGCGCAAACTATGCAATACGCTACTATTTTTTCATGTCACAAACTAAATGTAGTGCCGCATAATTCTAGTGACCCTCATTCGGAACTGATGCGTTTGCATAATATTTATATTCAAGGTAAGCAAACTGTTAAAAATTGGCGTGATATATCCACGAGGATCAAATCTAAATATTCTGATAAAGGTGGTATTTATGCACGACTCAACCAGCTGCACTCTAACCTTAAGGATGCAAAAGTACAATTGCGACACCTGCAAGTCTTGCACTCAATTTGGTTGCGGCAATTAGAATTGTTGAGCAAATGGAACAAGATTTTTGATTTTATGCCCTGGTTGCAGACGCAACGTTTGCAACGTTTGCACTTGTTTTTTAAACAGAATTTTCCAGAGCAAAGCACTACTAACTACAGTCAGGTGCAGCTTGAACAATTGTTTGCAGATAAGTTACGGCGCACAGAAAATAGCGCAAGATTTTTGGCCGATGCCTTGCATCAAGCCGAAAACGATTTGCAACAAGAAAATATAATACGCGATAAATGTCTGCATTGGTGTTTAAATCAAAATATAGCCGCTAATGATATTGATGAGATTCAAACTATAGTGACTAATGTATTATGGCAACAAGTAGCAACCGCAGCGTTGCTTTACTGGCAAGAATATTTTGTAACGCAACCAGAAGAGTTACAGGTTTTAAAAAATAAACCGCATGCAATAGATCTATTAATAGTCGAACATTCTGAATATGTAAGTCCAATGCAAGCGGCACAATGGCTAGCTATTAGTAAACGTGTTATTGTGATGGGACATTATACTCCCATGTGCGTGCCACGTTTTAGTGGACAGATTGATTATGAATTAACTAAGCATTATGAATTGGCTCTTTGTGATGCTGATTTTGAAGATTTACAATTTGATGGCAAATTGGCATCACTGGGCAATATGTGGAATCTAGTAACGCAAGGTAATGAAGCGGATGAAGTGTTACAATATGTCAATAATAACAAGATAGCGTATTCGTATATTGATACCGCAAAACATGATGCTATACAGATTACTTTAGAGTGGCTACAAGATAATTCAGCATTATCAAAACAAATTGCAATATATAGCTGTTTTAGTGCACACGTTTCTAGGTTGCATGCTTTGTTGCAAGACACCCCATTCGCAGATATACCAGTGCGTTTAATACAAGAACCATGTTTTTATAAAAGCGCTATAAGTCTATTTTTACCGGGATACACTAGCGGTGATCCTGGGCCGTATGTTTTTGATCGCGGCAATGAGATTATAGATAATTTAGTGGCAAACACCATGCAACGTTTAATCGTTATTGGTGATATACGTATTTTTAAACCAGAGCTGCATTCAGCTTCTGGTCAATTAGCAAAACATTTACTATTACAAGAAAAAGAGGTGGCTTGTGTCTGAGTGTGAATTTAATTTAGAAGTTAAGCCGGTAGACAGTGCCGCAAAAATTGCAAAAATAGAAAAAAAATTATTACACTATGTCGGCAAGGCAATTGCTGATTTTAGGCTTATTGAACACGGCGATCGCGTGATGGTATGTTTATCGGGCGGTAAAGATTCTTTTACCATGTTGACGATATTAAAAAAATTACAACGTCGCGCAAAAATTAAATTTGAATTATTTGCATTTACTTTAGATCAAGCGCAGCCGGGTTGGGACGATAGCAAGTTAAAAGCTTATTTAGAAAAACATGATATAGCATATGAAATTTTGACTCGCGATACATATTCGATCGTAAAAGATAAATTACCAGAAGGCAAAACCTATTGTTCACTTTGCTCACGTTTGCGCCGTGGCATAATTTATAGTTATGCTGCGGAGCATGGTTATAATAAAATTGCCTTAGGTCATCACCGTGATGATTTAATTCAAACTTTATTGATGTCGATTTTTTATAACGGTCAGATTAAATCTATGCCTCCAAAGTTATTATCCGACGATAAAAAGCATATAGTTATTCGTCCTCTGGCATATTGCCAAGAGAGCGATATAATTAAGTATGCAATGGCGCAGCAATATCCGATAATTCCATGTAATTTATGTGGTTCGCAACAAAACTTGGTGCGCGTCAAGATTAAACGTTTAATACGTGAATTAGCTGCAGAGAACCCAAAAATTCCCAGCAATATTTTAAACGCAATTACCGACATTCAACCAAGCCAACTTATGGATAAAAAGTTATGGGACTTTAAAGGGCTTACTACGAATGCTTAAGCTTTTTTATGTTTCAGGAGCAATTGCTGTAGCTGGGTTAGTTGGGGCATATTTTTATGGCGGTTTAGCGGGAGTTGCCATTGCAGCGATACTTTCTTTGATGGAAGTAAGTCTTTCGGTTGATAACGCCATAATGAATGCAACGGTTCTAAAAGATATGGATCCAAAATGGCAGCAGCGTTTTTTAACCTGGGGGATCTTAATCGCTGTTTTCGGTATGCGCTTGTTGTTTCCGTTGACTTTAGTTTCATTTGTGACAGATTTAAATTTATGGGAAGTTCTTAAACTTGCCCTTGAAGATCCTCAGACGTATTCACAGCATCTACTAAGTGGCCATACCAGCATATCTTCTTTTGGCGGCATGTTTTTATTGATGGTGTTTTTAACCTTCATATTGGATCATAAACGTGATGTACATTGGCTTGGAAAGTTGGAGCGTATCGTTGCGAAAGCAGGTAATTTAACGTCGATTCAAGTTATTCTTGGTTTGATTATATTGCTTGGAATACAACACTTTGTAGATCAAAATTACAAAATTACTGTGCTTGTCTCTGGCATAGCCGGCTTGTCAACCTATGTGATAATACATAGCATTTCAATATTGATGAATCAACGTTTTATAGATACAAAAGTCGGGTTTATGAGTTTTTTTTACTTGGAAGTATTAGATGCGTCGTTCTCGTTTGATGGTGTAATAGGTGCTTTTGCAATAACCAAAGATATTGTAATAATAATGATTGGTTTGGGAATTGGCGCATTTTTTGTGCGTTCGTTAACAATATTACTGGTACAAAAACGTACCTTGCAAAATTATATCTATTTAGAACACGGCGCACATTATGCTTTAGGAGCGCTCGCACTTATGATGTTGCTGGGTATTTTTTATTCTATCCCTGAGGTAATTATCGGTAGCGTCGGTTTTGTGATTATAGCACTATCTTATTATTCGTCGGTTATATCTAATCGTAGAAATAAAGTAACTGCGCCCCCACTATAGAGGCAGCGCCTGCAGAAGCGATACAGCACTTACCCCCGACAACTGAGATGCTTATACACCTAATCTATTGGTCAAAAAAAGCCTAGACACAGTATCTTCGTTGCATTTTGACAGACTGATTCGTAAAATTGAAGATTGTGATCTGGCTAAGAACTTATCCATATTAGAATGGTCAAATTAGTAAGCATAATTACGGCTGTGGAGTGCCAGTGATGTCAAAATTTCAAATTGATTCTTGGATTAATGAATTATCAATGTGGATAGATATTAAATTACCACTTTTTAAAGCCGAATCATCATTTGGAATAAATGCGATAAGGGGTGCAATGCCTCATATTAATAGATTAATATCTGATTTAGAATCTAATATTAACTCATTTTCTGATTCTCAACGTGAGATATTTAGTGAAATGAAGGCTAAGTATGAAATTGAAAAGGAAAATCTAAATAAGATAGCTAAAAAGGCATCTAAAGTTTCAGCGCCTAGAATAGATTCTTGGCTTAATGAATTATGTATATGGATGAATATTAAATTTCCGATCTTTGAGGATGATGAATATTTTGGAGTAAAGGCCATGGAAATTTCAATGTCTTATGTTGATAGGTTAATGTTTGACTTAAGAAGTAATTATAATTTGTTTTCTGATTCTCAACGTGAGATATATATTGAAATGGAGGTTAAATATCAAAGATATTGTACTATAGTAAAACCTTTCGTAAATTTCACAGCTATTAGCCCAATTATACGCGGCCATAAAATAGATATTCTAGGTTTCGCGCATCCTAAGAATTATCATGATGATCTCGCTAATACTATCGAAGCCATAGCAGTACGATCGAATACATTAATATCACTAGATAAAGAATATGCAGAGATTGTGGATCGTTATTTAAAATTGGGTGCCGGTAAGTCTCATCATGCGATAATTATTGATGATTTTCATGCCCCTACCATAAAACAATTTGAAGAATTATATAAGATAGTATCCAATAGTGCTAAGCTAGGACAAGAAGTAGCCATGCACTGTGGTGAAGGGTATGGTCGGACTGGGACCATGCTAGCTAGTCTTATACTACAGGCATCTTTAGAAAATAAGTTCCTGAATAATCCAGCAATATTCCAAAATTATAAAGTAAATGCAACTGCAGAAATTGTTGGTTTGGGGTGTCACAGTAAAAAAAGGTATACGCATTCCACTCAAGAAGTTTATCATGCTATAGAATTAGTGAGAAGGTCAGGTATGGAACCATATAATAGTAATAGATACACCCTTGGCCAACCTGTTGAAAATGTAGAGCAAGTGAAAGCATTGGTGCAATTAGAACAACATTTAGTTGAGAAATTCAAAAATAAATACAATTCTAGTGTTTCGCAAACAAAAAGTGGCAAATACCGAATGTAATATTCGGCATCTTCTAACTCACTCAACCACTGATGCTATTTGTGTCTACCAAATCCCGAGAAACTTCCACCATGCCAAGCCTATACCACACCATACTACGATGTGTGTTAGACCCATAATCAAACCAACCGACCACCAGCGTGATACGCTAATATAGTTGGTTCCAAAATATACGGGGCCGGTACCTGTGCCATAGTGGGTGGTACAAGCGCTTAATGTTGCTACAAAAGCAAACATTAACACCGCTAGATGCGGCGGGGTGCCTGTTGCAATAGCAACTGCGGTAAACGCACAATACAGCGATGTTATAAAAGCAGTTAAGCTTGCAAAGAAGTAATGTGAGCCGAAGAATACCGCAACTAATACTGATAAAGCTACTGGCCATGAGTAGCCAGAAACAATATTTTGCATGTGTTGGCTAAACCAAGTGACCATGCCAAATTTAGCTAAGAACGATGTCATCATTAATAGCGTTGTTAGCCATATAAAAGTATCCCAAGCATTACGTTCACCCAAGATATCATCCCAGGTTAAGACGCCGCCAACTAATAATAGCGCTAAACCTAAAAATGCTGAGGCAGTAGCATCTACGCCCATCATGTCTCCAAACATCCAAAGCACTAGCAGCATTCCAAATGTCGAAAGCATAAAGATTTCATTTTTAGAAATTGGCCCCATTGCTTTTAAACGTTCAGTTGCAAATTCTTTGGCACCCGGGGTTTGTTTAATTTCTGGTGGATAGATGTAATAGATAATCAATGGTAACGTGATTAAACTAATCATGCCTGGTACAATTGTTGCTGTTGCCCAAGATAGCCACGTTAAATTTACACCAAAGTCTTGTGCAAAGGTAATAATTAGTGGATTACATGCCATTGCAGTAACAAACATTGTGCTGGTTATTAAATTAGTATGGTAACAAATCGTAATCAAGAAACTGCCCATTTTACGATGTGTGTTATCTTTTGGATCGCTATTAAATTCTTTGCTAAGTGACGTGGTAAGAGGATAAATAATTCCCGCACCGCGTGCTGTATTACTAGGCACGAATGGTGCTAATAATAATTCTGTGAACATTAAGCCGTAACCTAGGCCCAGAGTGCTCTTGCCTAAGAAGAACACAAAATAGTATGCAACCCTTGATCCTAAGCCAGTCTTAATAAAACCGCGCGCTAATAAGAAAGCGATCACGATAAGCCAAATGGTCTTGGAGCTAAAAGATGATAGTGATTGTTCTACAGTCAAAGTGCCGGTAAATACACATGCAGCGATGGATACTATTGCCATAGCGCCCATTGGTAGTGGTTTGACCACTATGCAAAATATAGTGGTTATAAATATTGTAAACAGATGCCATGTTTGGACGCTAAGTCCAGTCGGAACCGGCGCAAACCAAAGAGCTAGGGAAACAATTAATACCAACAAACCGGGCTTGAGCTTAACACCTTCCCAACCAGATTTATCTACTACAGCTACCGTACTACTCATACTCATATAGTGCATATTCCATGGTTACTCGCTCGCTTGCGATATCGCCGAATATATACTAATTACACGGTCAACTCAATTGTTTTTGGCCCGTGGCGCTCAAAATACTGGAAAGATTTTTAGTAACTAACTACAATTTTACATATACACATAATCAACGGAGCGGGCAATGGCAGCCGGCATGATCAACGAATTATATGAACTTGTAGTGAGCATCTGTGATCAGTTGTATGCTGGTCGTCAGCTGGTAACAACAACCAGTGTTAAAAAATTAGTGCTGTTACACGATTCGTGGTCGGAGGAAGACTTAGAGTTACAATTGCCGACATATGTAAATCAGTGGCGTTTACAGAACTTAAAACAGAGCGCTCCTACAACAGCCGTACATAATACGGTTATGCATTTAGAGGATCGGGTAAAGCGCTATAGAGCCGGGCTATTGGATCTAAAACGCGAGATTAGAGGTATGTTAAATGAGTAAGCGTAGCGCTTTTACCTTACTGGAATTGTTGGTTGTTATTGTGATACTAAGTACAGTATCTGCCATAGGGTATGTGGGGTATGCTAAATATGTAGTGCAGGCGCAAGTTAGCGAGGCATTTAGAGTTTTAGAAGAATATAAAATTACCGCGGCTTCCTTACGAGCGCGTAGCGGCACGATTGCACCATATTATGTATTGTTCACAGACTCAAATCAAGCGGGCTTCGTATCTGGGACCCCGGCGGGCACCAGTGCTGTAAAACAAGTGAATTTCAAATACGTTAATACAGTTACTGCTGATAGCGGTACTGCCAGTGGTAACACTTATATCTTATTGGGAGCTGGTCTTAAGAATACCAGTCGTATTGTGGCTGGTGCAGATCATGTATATATCGCCGGGATACAAACCCCAGCTGGTTTGTTTGTATGGTCGTGTGGAGCATCTACGTCTAAAGGCGATGCAATACCAAGTGAATATTTGCCTGAGGCATGTCAGGATACTTTGCCATAACATAATCTCCTAAAGAATTTGCTAATATTAATACCCGCAGAGAGGGCGTATAATTTTATCCAAAGTTGCGACTATATTTAGTTGCACAAAAATGAAGTCTATGCTAGTCTTAAATGCAGGAAACTACATTGTGGGTAAAAAGCTTAAATTAATAGAGCGATTCAAAACTAAGCCAGTATATTTTAGCTGGCAAGAATTAAATATATTACTAGCATTTTTTGGTTTTGAGAGGGTTTCGGCAGGAAAGACTGGTGGTTCTAGAGTAAAGTTTGTTCGCGCATCTTATCCGGTAATTTTCTTACACACTCCGCACCCTGGGCGTATTTTAAAACGTTATCAAGTTAATTATATTTATGATTTTCTAGTTAACGAGGGGCTATTATGACAGATTTAATGAACTACAAAGGGTACTATGGTTCAATTCATCTCGATGAAGAAGAATTAATATTTTATGGTAAGTTAGAATTTATTCGTGCTGTTGTATCATACGAAGGTAATACAGCTAGACAGTTACGCTGTGCCTTTGAATATTCTGTAGATGATTATATCGCTTCATGCAATCAAAGTAATATTGAACCAGAAAAACCTTTTAAAGGCAGTCTTAACGTAAGGCTTGGTAAAGAATTGCATCGTAAAATCGCAATTGCTGCTACGCAGCGCGATCTGTCAATAAATTCTTATATTAAATCATTACTAGAGGGTCGGGTTGATCATGATACGCATCCCATAAAAAAACCGCCACGCGTGGGCCATAGCGGTTTAGACGTTGCAGACTAGGCTTGTTTAGCAAATGCATTAGATAATGCGTTGCTGAAGCGTACGATGTTGGAAACTTCTTGTCCAACTTTCTTAGTGTGCTTAGAATGATGCACCAAACGTGGTTTTTGGTGATGGAACGTACCATAATGACGTTGCAATTGCGTAACTTCTTTACGGAACTTAGCTACTAGTTTCTTCATTGAAAGATTACGTAGCTTTAATTTACCAATTTCCTTCTTAAGTGCTTTAGCTTGATTTTTGTACTTAGTTGTAATAGCTCTTGTTGTACGTCTTACGGTTCTAGCTAAAGTTCTTGTGGCGCGTCTTGTTGTTCTTGCATTAACTCTATTTGTTCTACGAGCTTTGCGTATAGTCTTACGAACAGTGCGACGTATTGTTCTGGTTGTAGCTTTAGGGTTTTTGAAGCTAGCAAGTTTAACAGCTGCACACAGTTTAATTAATGCTGAAACTCGATCACTTCTTTGAATTTGATTCAACTTTAATGTTAAACGTTTAACAGCAGTGCTAGTAGCTTTAGAGCTGCTAACTGTTACACCATAACGTTTAGCCATTTGAGTTTTAAGAACTTTAAGTTTAGCATTAATCTGCTGTATAGTAGCAGCACGTAAGTAAAACGCTATTAATTTAAGTTCGCGCTTAATAGCTATTTGTTGACGTATTTTAGAAACACCGCCAGTGGTTTTCGATGCTGGCATTTTTGAAACCATCACGAATTTTTTCTGCCACTGTCGAGCTGTTGTACTTAGTTTTGCAGGCGTTGAACGCTTGTATTTAGTAACCATGTTAATTCTCCTAACATTATGGGTATAAGTACGCTGTTAGAGGATACACTGATAATAAAGTTCCCGTATCTGCAACAAAATTTGCTATTGTTATAAAGACAACTGGTAATGCAGACAGGAAATCAAAATTGAACTTTGATATAAAGTATTTGGTCCAAATATGTAGGAGAAAGTAAGTCGAATTTAATAGGTGTATATATGAGTTCTATGGGTGGTGACGGCGTTAACAAGACACAAATTATAGAGCTCTTTAAAAAGCTTGATAAGAGTGGGGGCACCAAAAAAGAATATATTGCTGCAGGGACTGATAAAATCCCATGTAATTGTTATCGGTTGCCTAATGGTGTGATTGTAGCCCAAACTACTACTGTTCTTGGTGCTGGCGCAAATGGTACTGTATTTCAAGGAATTGATATTAAATCCGGAACGCTGTACGCAATCAAAATTCCTAAAAATAATGAAGAAAACATAGAAGATTTTAAAAAAATTAATGATAAAATGAAGCGTGGAAATAAATTGATGGCCAGCGTAGATATTTCAAGAAATTCGCACCATGCCGGCATGTATCATACTATGAATATTGATGGTTTAGAAATTGCAATTATGCCAAAACTTAAGGGGGAGCAACTTGCGTCGTTAATTAAGGCTCATGCGGATCTGTTAAATTCTGTAAAACCAAATAAAAATAAGCAACAAGAAAGACCACAACAACCGCAACGCATAGAAGAAAAATATAGTATGGAATCATCTAGCATGGTTGCTGTTGATAGGGATGGAGATATCGGTTTTAAGACGGAAAATATTTACATTAACGATGGTAATGATCCACAATCCCTGTACTCTATTAAAGATTACAAAGAAAGGCATAAGCATAAAACGTCTGCAGAACTTTATGGATATCTTGGTAGGGTTGCTAATATGTTGCGTAGTGGCGGGTACTTGGAAACAGTTTCTGACAGTAAACACATTACCATGCTTAAGGATAAAGTTGATGCGCATTTGCCAGATCAAATAATAAAAGCGGCCACTAAATCGTATGGGGAACATAGAGAAGAAAAAGTTGTTATAGATGATCCTGATGAGTTTATACAAAAATTGTCGCAAATAATCAAAGACCTTAGAGATGCCTGTATGGATAATGCAGCATTGGTACGAGGTGGAGCTATTAATAGAGATATAAAGCCAGAAAATATGATTAGAGACAATTTAGGAGCTACAACAACAATGGATTATGATGAGGCGGACAATCTTAAACCAGCAAGCGAGGTTATATTTGGCAAAGAACATATTGCGCGCGGTAGCCCCTATTATTTATCCCCGTACAACAAAGCAGTCTATAATCATTTAGAAAATGATATAAGATACATAAATGCAGCTGTAGAAGCGCTTGGTGTCTATGAATTATTAAAAGAGCAAGACAAGCTTACAGAAGAGTTAACGATGCCGGGTGGCATGTTTTCTGATGAAAATCTGGCGTTGTTAAGAGTTTTGGCGGATCCTCCAGATTATATTTGGAATGCACAGTCAGAAGCGAATGCAATTGGAATTAGTGCAGAAGAATTGAGTCAAACCTGTTTTAAGCAAGTACTGTTGAAAAAATATGGCGGTGGAATGCCAAATAAACTTATATCAGAAACTGAGGATCCATATGTCGCAGCATTTAATAAATTTTTGAAAATTACTAAAAAACTCATAAATCCTGATGTTGCAAACACTTATGTTGCTGCCGATGCCGTTAAAGATTTTGAATTACTCGGCCAACGTCTCGAGGCGCTAACAGAGGTGCGGCAGCAATTAAAGAATCCACAACCCATGCAACATAGTACGTTATCCAGAAAAATTACTGGAAGGGTGCGCCCATATCTTCCCCCCGCCGGTGTTATCGCAAATACCACAACAAACATGACCCACCAAAGCCCAGCATGGGACAATGTAATTCAAACTCTTGCAGTGGATCTTGATCCAACAAAACATAAAATCGAAGTTAACGCAGACAAATCAGTTACTATTAAAAACAAAATAACCAAAAAATTGCTAGGCAGTTTATCTTTGTTTGAAGGTAATGTATACGGAACTACATCCGATGCGGATGCATTTGAACAGATGTTAAAAGTATATATAGCTTCTCATAAAGCCGGTGAAACTGTTAAAATTCAAATAGTTGGCTTAGCTGATAACCCACAACAAGCGCTAAATTTTGCATCTATTGCCAAAAATTTGGCAGTTGAGTTTACATACGACGATGGAACACATCAAGCTGTGATGCAATATCAAGCATCTAATAATGCTAATAAAAATAGGCATAATTTATAATGGACGCGACCAATGTTTATAATATTAAACTTGCCAAATATCTTTTGAATTATAAAGATGGCGATGTTGCACCGAGCAGTGATCCACATGGTTATACTATAGATCCACATTTATATAATGAAGCGCAACTTAATTTGGAAGCAAGTGAAATTTTATTAAAATTACGACCGTATTTACATGTGGATTTACAAACGTTTCATGTTTTTACGCAGCATAACATGGAACATCACGTTGATATAGAGCGAGAAAAAAAGAGTGAATTACTAGAGCATCACCAGTTTTATGATAAATATTTAATCCATATGCTAAAAGACTTTACTAATTTAGCATTAGCTTTATTAATTAAATTAGAACGTATGCATAAAAAGCAAATCCTTTGCGGCAATGTAAATCCGTATACGTTTTTATACCTGCGTAAATTTCGTACCTGTGAGCCAGAAGATTTAAGTTTGTTATTGTCAGATAAAGAAATTGTTAACGCGGAACGCAAAACTTTTGGAGATTATATTTATACCATTGTCAGCTTAGACAAGATCGCTTACAATAAATACTTGGCTCCAGAATTACGTGAATCTTTACTGGTTTATCATCTGCAACATAGGTTAGCAGCACTATCATTTGCAGCGCATGCCAATAATATCCTGTTATCGCAACAATCTGAGATAGATCGCGATCTGCATGATTTACATCAAAAACGGATAAAATATACTAATCATGCGGAAATATACAGCGTTGGCTATACTTTGAATCAAATTTTTTCGCATACTTTATCAAAGCATGCGCATTATAATTTATTAATGCACGAGTTTCCTAAAAAAGTAGTTCCAAAGAAAATTGTAGACGAAGCTGAACTGTTGTTACCTGATGAATTTGCAAATCCTCATAAAGAGCGTGTTACCGAGCTTGTTAATGATGCAGTTTCATATGTGCATGATTTAATGAAAGAACATGTGGGTCAGCGTGATACCCTGGAAAAATCAATAGAAAAATTTAAATCGTTATTAAAGCGTATTTCTACTACCAAACAAGATATTATCCTCGAGGAAGAAAGCGAATTAGAGGAAGATAGTGAATTTAGACGCGATGACCAAGAGATGCCCGAAGAAATTGAACATGAAGAAGAGGAGGAAGCCGAAGAACATGAGCATGAGCATGAGCATGAGCATGAGCATGAGCATGAACATGAGCATGAGCATGAGCATGAACATGAACATGAGCATGAGCATGAACATGAACATGAACATGAACATGAACATGAACACGAGGAACATGAGCACGAGGAACATGAGCACGAGGAACATGAGCACGAGGAACATGAGCACGAAGAACATGAACACGAGGAACACGAGCACGAGGAACACGAGCACGAGGAACATGAGCACGAGGAACATGAGCACGAAGAACATGAACACGAGGAACATGAGCACGAGGAACATGAGCACGAAGAACATGAACACGAGGAACATGAGCATCAAGAGCATGAAAAGCACGAGGCTCATGAAGCACACGAACAGCATGATGAGTCACATGGTCATGATGCAAGCGAGCATGGGGGAGAGTCACATTCAGAGTCGCATGGTAACGATGACCACAATGATGTGGCCCATGAGTTGCACCATGGGCCAGCAGAAGTCGTAGATGAAACCGGCACACGTTTGCGGGGTGGTAGTACACCCAAACCTGGTGGGGGACGGCATTAAATCTTAAGCTAACTCTGCCAATAGCTCCTTAGCCGCATCATATGTTGGATCACACGCTAGTGAACGATTTGCAAATTGTTTGGCTTGTTTATCTTGATCTAGTGCTTGGTAGCTTATTGCAATATTGTAAAGATTTTCAGCATTTTCACCAAATTGTGCTATAGACAGGTTATAAAATTCTAACCCCATTTCATATTCATCTAGTGCATAATATAGGCTGCCAAGCGCAAATGGTAGGTCTTGAGTTTTTTCTAGCTTAAAGAAATAATCCCATACATGTTTAGCGCCCGTTAATAATGCTTGATCTTGCTCTATGGTTATATCTTCTATTTCAATACGATCTAAAATCATTTCATGTAAATCGTAAAATATATTTGGATCCCATAGCGTTAAATTTAACATTGCTAATAATTGATCAAGATTTTTAAAATTAGTGTTAATCTCATCGTCGATATAACATAAATTTACTATGTCTTGTGGGCTTGCTCCGCACATGCCCTGTAAAAATGCATTTTTAGTGTGTAACATTGGCCCAGGTGCTGCAGTGCTGTAACATGCTACTTGAAAATCTACTGACTGGTTTTGCATCATCCACGCGACACCATTGATATTTTCAAAATATTGTCTTAGCGCATCAAAATTTACCATTAATGACACTGAGCCATGCACCGATATATCGGGCTCGTCTAGTCCATCAAATAACTCCATACTTGCCTGACCTTTGTCGGCTAATAGTAGCACTAGGTGCGCTTTGGTGAATTGTTTTACAGTATTAATGCAATCAACGCCACCGATTGGCATCATAAAAGTACCATCTTCTAATGCTTGACTGTAGTGTTCAAGAATTTTGTTTAAATTTGGATCGTTGTAATAATTGCTTGCTATAGGTTTATACTCATAACTGAATTTTGCTTTGGCAAAATAATTTTCCCAGTCGGCATCACTGTCAATCTTAATTTGAATTTCGTGCAATTTATGATTGCGTACTTGGAATGCGTCATGTGATAAAGAGTCAAATAAATAATTACATAACATGAAAATTGGTTTTTGTAATGTGCCTGGTTTGATGATTGCGCCAGAATGTTTAAGCACTATTTCTTGATCACTCATAGCGTTGAATACTGCAAAGTCTAAGCTGCCAGATTCCACCCAAGTATTCAAAGCCGCATGATCGACCCAGGATTGAATGTTTTTTGGTGCGATATCGGTCATAATAAATTTAATTAAAGATAATGGTAGTTCATAGTTAGCCATTTGTTCTTTTAAATGTTTAAGCACATAAAAACCAAATTTACCATGGCCGGTACCAATTTCAATAATGTAAAATGGCTCTTCGTGAGCTGTTTTGGTATTCAAGCTATACCAATCATTAATTTGTGCCACGATAACATTAGCGTAAGTTAAGGCTAAATTTTTATTACTGGAAATCTGCAATGGTACCAACTCATCCTGCCATGCTTCGGGGCCGATGTTGTTGTAATAATCCTGCATTTTGATCCACAGTGCCGATTTAGAAAGAGATGTCATAATTTGTCCCTAATTGTTTGATAAAGTTTGTGATCTATAAACTCACGATTTTCTAGATCTGAGCTTAATTGTTGCTTCCATGCGCTATTATCTTGTTTGCTTGTACATTGTAAAGACAATAATTCTGCGCCACAACCCGAACCGTACGAAAACGCTAATAGTTGTTGCTTTGCTTCTAATTGAGTTAATGCATACGCTACAGAAAACCACAGGCTTGCAGTATACGCATTACCAATTTGTTGGTTCCAAGACATGGTGGCATAAATTTTGTTTTGATATTGAGTGCTGATTTTAGCAACATCCCAGCCACAGTATTCACCTATATGTTTGATGGCCTTATGCACCATTTTTGGGAAGGGTACATGTAAACAAATATATTGGTATTCGTCTAAGTAGCTAGAAAGCGCTGCTTGTGGTGCAAGCTGCTTAAAGCACTGTAGCGCCGCATTAGTATAGCAAGTTAAGCTTAATCTTCCATTAACCTCGGGATATGACTGCCCAACCGGGCGCCAAAAATCAAATTGGGGATCACTCCAGTAATAACTAGTAGGATGAATTGCGGCGATATCTGGTGTTGCTATTATCATAGCTACAGCCCCAGCTCCTTGCGTTGGCTCGCCAGAATGCCCTGGAGCATACAAGGCTACATCCGCGGCTATAACTAGTGCTGCTTTACCCTTGGCGTTACCCGAGAGCTGCCATTCCAAGGCTTGGCGTACTGCTGCGGTTCCAGCATAACAGGCATGCTTGACCTCGTAAGAACGAATATTGCCTTGCAGGCCTAAAGCACTCATAACCCAGGAACTTAACGGCCGACTCATATCTAGTGCGCTTTCAGTCGCTACTATTACTAATCCTATGTCATCTTTGACGCCATGCCAATTTTCTAAAGCGCGTTGCGCTGCCTTAACAGCTAGAGTAATTACATTTTCATCTGGCGCGCACAATGCCATTACCTGACAGCCGAGGTTATCGGTATATTGCGTTGGATTTACGGCACGTATTTTTGCAAATTCTGCAAGTGGCAGGGCGTATTGCGGGATTGCCATCCCGAGCGCACTAATACCAAATTCTTTGTGAGTAGCCTGCGTCATCTCACAATCTTATGCGCTACGCACTGCTTTTGCAATTGGTTTCTTTGATCCGGAATACTAATCCGGTCGCAATAATAAGCGCTAGCGGCATACTCCAAAATGCAAAGTTATAATTTGTATAACTAAATATAGGCATGCCGGCTGCAATCAATCCGTCCCATTTGTATTCAATTAACCAACCAACTACAGGTTGAATTACCGCACCGCCGGCCATAATTAGGGTTGAAGTTAAGCCCAAGGCTGATCCTGCTAGAGCTGCTGGATTGCTATCGGTAACGGTAGGGTAGGCCAAAATTTGAGCGCTGGATCCAATGCCGATTAAGAACATTAACAAGGCTACACTATAAAAACCTAGGTTTGGCGCTAACAATAATACAGCTATTGCTATAAAACATAATAATAAACCTGCAAACATCGGGGTTTTGCGTACCAGCCAACGATCTGAAATCCAGCCAAACGTTGGACCGCCCAATAACATACCTAGGAACAACATAGCGCAAGCTGTTGATGCTTGTAGGCGTGGTAAATTAAAAACTTGCGTTACATACATAAAGCCCCATAACGCTCCAAAAACTAAAATTGGTAAATTTAATAATGATGCAAATAAGCCGCAGTGCCAATTTTGTGCTTTAAATATAACTATTTTTAAGCCCTGTACAAAACCATGTGTACGGTAATACGCCATTTGTTGTTCATACTCACGTTTTTTGCCTGCTGGATAATCGTATACATATAAATATATTAATCCTAACAATAGCACTCCGAGGCCTAGATTAACGTACATTGCAGTACGCCATCCAACTTCGGCAACTAAAAGACTAAATGGCAGTTGTGCCACCATGCCGCCAAGCATTGCCATTGCTACGATAACGCCAGTTACAAAGGCTAAACGTTGCTCCGGGAACCAGCGTGCTGCGATGCGCATACTACTTAAAAAGCAGAAGGGGCCGCCGCTGATACCGACTAAAAAGCGTCCAATACCAGCGCCTAAGATTGATGTAGACGTGGCAAAAATTAGCAATCCTATTAACGAGGCACTCATTGTAGCCAGAATGATTTTGCGGGTGGATATATTATCCAGTATTATTCCAGCAGGGATTAGAAATAAAACCGTGCCATAAAAGTACAGTGCAGAAATAAAACTTAATATTGCGGGGTCCGTGTTAAACTCGATTATTAGTTCAGGTTTTAATATGTTAAACATAGTAATCTGAATAAATTGGAAAAAGAAAAAACTTGCCGCTGTAAGGCATACGATCCAGGGGTTAGTGACGTGTAGCTGCATAAATTAAAGGTCCTGTGCTAAAATTGACGAATATACAAAGCTTACATAAGCTATATCTGATCTGAATGATTCATGCAAGGAGTGAATGTGGGCAATTTTGGTTCTAACATTATATCGTTTATGGGGGTAGTAAGCATAGTTTGTTTGCTGGTCGGTATGATTTTGTTGTTACATATTATTCAGCAGGCTTTTGCTCGCGCTGGGGTAATATGGGGTATCATTTCAACCGTTTATCCGCCTGGGACTTATTTATACTGTCGCCGTAATTGGGAGCAGAACCGCCCTAGGTTTATGTTAGTGTCTGGACTAATTATGGTTGCATTAATACTTTGGCTTGTTGTACGTTCTCTGTAACTAGCAACGGCGGACAAGTTAGGCCGCCGTATTGTATTGTGTTAGTGATTAATTGGTTTGTGCATAGAGTCATGCGACATGTTTTTAGTTGTCCATTGCCGCATAGGTTGTAAGTTGTTGCCGCCACTCGATATACCCATAGATATATAGTAAGCTGTACCGACTAACGTTACCGTCGCTAATACCATTACAAAGTAGCCCGTAAGCTTAGCTCCGGCTACGTCTCTAATATTATCGTTAGAAATAGCCCATATTATTAACTTTGCGCCATTACAAAATACAAGCAATGCGATTGCAAACGCAATTGTTGCGATGAAAGTTTGGATCATGATCATATTATTTACACCGTAAGTTGTAGCTAAACCTAGCATTAAGTGTATATCAAGTTGGTGGAATGTAAAATTAGGTGTGGGAGCAGCAAGACCCTTGGAGTGAGGGTCTTGGGGGATGAGGATTATTAGGTAATAGCGGGGCGCTTGGTGTCGTCCTCGCCGTATTTTCCGCGTTTATCCGCTAGGATACTAGATCCTTTTGCCTCATTTTCATAAGCCTCTACAATATCCGTAATTCTTGTTAAAATATTTCTCAAGCTACTGTCAGTCTTATCTGCCTTGTATAAGTCTTGTATTTCTTCAATTTTTTCTAATTGCCAAATAGTAAGTCGAATACCGCGGTCTGTATTATTTTTATTATCATTCATATATTTTTTCACCGCATTAGTGGTTTGAGTATCAAATTTAGGAATTACGTTTATTTTTAATAGGTTAATCGATGTTTGAGCTATGTATGCCATATTTTTCGTTATAGTATCAGTATCAGCTTCTGGCTCTGTGGGTTGGTTGATTTTTCCTACGAAAACCCTAGCTTCACGGTGTCCCACTATACTTCCAATTAATCCTTTTGCGCCTGTGTCTACACCGTCCCATAGCGACACTGCTGCGAGTTGCTTTGTGGTCATGTTCTTCGGATCAAGTGGCGGCAAGAACGCTGTGTCTATATTAAACGCAAGTTGTTTAGGAGCTGCTGTCATGCTCCAAATTTTTTCTGTGGGGGTGTTATTACCCATATTTATATTTGCTTGGTAAATATTGTTATTAGATGAATCACGTGAGAATTTTACACCTGATTTCTTATATATCTCCTGTATATTATCTTTATTTATTTGTTCAACAGGGGTATTCACAATTGGATTCTTTATACCTGTTGGAGCTGGTTTTATAGGTTGATTTATTGGTTTAACTTTTAATTTTGTAAACTTGGTATCTACTTTGTCTATGATTGATGGTGTATCCAAGTCTTGGTTCTTGTGACTTTCTGAATATAGTATTCTGTGCATAGAGCTATATTTCGCGCCAGTTTTTTTTATACGCAACATCGTACTGTCGCCTTGACCTACCACTGGCTTAGCGTTAGCGTTAGCGTTAACGGTGGCATCGAATACAATATTCATGAATGTGGGCTGTTGTACTGGAGGCTGTGGAGCTATACGATTTTTACTTGGATTGTTATTGAGCTTCTCAATATATTCATCGGTTATCAATAGTTCTAAAATATTTAGTAGCTCAGTAAATTTTTGTTGGGGCGTATTTAGTTTGGGGATAACAGAAATTAAAAGTTTATCTAATAAAAGTTTTTGTTGTGTCAGAATTACACCTTCAGCGCTAGTATCGCCAACATTTTTTATTTTATCGTCAATATTTGTAAAGTAATCCTCCAATGTAGCCAATAAATTTGTAAATAAAGCAAAACTGTACGGAGTACTTTTTACATCGGCAATATGATCTCTAATATATTTAAGTGTATCTATATCATATGGAATTGAAACACCAGCAAATTTCCGGTTATAACTAACTCCAATCTTTTTTGCATTGTTTAACGCCGCCTTGAGCCTTTGCAAAGCATCTTCTGATGAATTAATAAGTCCCGCCATAATCTTTCCCCCCTTACGGGTATTACATTTTGTTTTACTAACTTTTTTGACCGGCCAATAAGGCAAAAGTTCAACTTTATTGGCAAGTTTTTATGAGTATGGGTGTAATCACAAGCTTCGTGTTTGCAGCGCGTGGCTTAAGGCGTTATAGGTCGACTTTCAGCATGTAAAATACTGGAAATAATTTGGGTGAAACTCAGCAACCTAAATTCGACCCATGCTCATGGCCAGGGCCGCACAGCTCAATTTTTTAGTGATACAAACCCCCATCAATAACAACTAATATCTATCCTGGGTAAATTGACAGGTAGTATCTTATGAGTTACTATTTTACTGGGATATGGGTTCTAGAGTATGTAAATGAGCAAAATGGCATTAACTCGTAATTTTGATGACACCGTGATTGCGCGAGCTAGAGCAAGCAAAACATTTCGTACTCTTTTATTAGAATCTGCAATTAATGAACTAATAAATGGTGATTTCACCATAGCAAAAATAAGTCTAAGACAGTACGTTAATGCTATGATTAGTTTTGAACAGTTAGCCAGAATTACTAAAATGCATAATAAAAGTCTTCAAAGGATGTTGGGCCCAAACGGTAACCCTACTACTACAAGTTTACTTTTGTTACTGCAAGCAATTCAACAAGTCGAAGGATTACAGATTCAAGCCAAAATAGTAAGAAAATAGAATCACTCCCCCATCTCAAACGGCTTAACCGGCTTATGCTTAGCCGAGGCATGCCTAGCGCGTAGCTCTATATCAATGTACTTATCGGTAATGGCACTGGAACTATGCCCGGCGTCATCCCGTACGTGCTCCCGTGGGCGTATTTTAACGTCGTCAGAGATCCCGGTATGCCTTAACCAGTGTACTGTAACGGATTGTAGTTGTTCCGCATCTTGGGTAAAACCATTGTCGCGCATTCGTATTATTGCACGATCAAAACAATCTTGAATGATAGAGCGAATCTGCCTAGTGCTAGCAATCGCACCTGTGCCTTTAGAGCGCAATAATAACGGCCGCATATCACTAGGCGAGGGCAGTGGCGTTAGGTTTAAATGAGTACGATAACGCTGCAATGCATCAAGCATCTTATTGCTAACCGAAATCATGCGCTCTTTATTACCTTTACCAACGGTAGTAAACCACCAATTGCCATCCATATCTTGATGAAAATCACGCATCTTGGGGATCCAGCGCGCACTTGCAGTTAATTCAGAAATTCTCAAGTACATTGCATATAATGCCGTCATTATAAACAAAGTGCGCTCGTGTACTGCAGGGCTTTCAATTGCCATTAACTCCGCGGTTTCAATCACAAAAGACCATTGTAAATCGGACAAGCGACGTACTATAGTGACAGTTTGTTGTTTACGAATAAATTTACTTTTTTGGCGCATTTGGCTAATTGGGTTCGCTTCTATATGTCCCTCTTGAATCATAAAATTGAAAAAGCTGCTGTTTATTGCTAATAGTTCGCGTATGGCGCGTTCTGATAACATATAATTTTCTACTTGCGGCTGCACGCCGTTTCGAAACGCTGCTTTGGAAACCGATACTACAAACGGGCGCCATTCTGGATTTGGGATACTGATCCCGTCTTTTATTTTAAAACGTGCCACGTTTTTAGTGCCGATCCATTTTTTGGGCGGTGCCTGGCAAAATTCTACATATTTTTCAAAATCGGTCCGATTAAGTTTTAGAATTGATTGTTGTTTTACAAGCCAAGCCCATTGCATTAAACGTTCTACTTCGCGTCTATAGGCATTAAAAGTTGCTTCACTGCCACGGTAACTTAATAAAAAAGTTTTAGCATAAGAGTAATCTTGTGGGTATAGTGCGTAATTTGGCATAGAATTGGCTGCTGCTAGCATATTAGCTAGGCTGTCAAATAACGGTATCGGCAGAGTCTGGATGGAAGATTGTTGGCTCATAAACTAATTCGTCCGATGAATTAGTTTATAATATCATGATGCAGTGTATAGATCTATTCCATACCACAGCATTTTGGAAATGGGTTTAACCGCTTTAACCATGAAGAAGGTTCTTCTTCTTCTTCTTCTTCTTCTATCTCAGTTTTTTTTTGTGGCGGTAATCTCGTATTTCGTTTTTCCTCAACATGTCTTTCAAAAATATTTGAGCCCCATTCCGCTTCTATTAATATAAACTTTAATTCCCCCACTAGTTTGATAAAATCATTAGCCATAGCTTGGAATTCAGTGAATTTTAAAGATAGAAGATCGTCTATTTTCATAATATCCGCTGACAGAGCTGCACTGCCAGGCTCAAGATACTTACTATTTGGTTCTGCAATTTTTGATTTAATTTCTTTCAGCAGATTGAACACTTCACTTTTAGATTTAGGATCCACTTTATTAGATTTTGATATAGGTGCAGATTCAGTAGTCGTAGATTTAGAACTGTACAATGGCATAAATGGTGTAGATGGTGGTATAATTTCTTCACGTATGCATTCTTTAGGATTTTTAGGATTGTATACAAATACCTTTGCAGCTTCATCGTTTATAGATACTTTAGGACTTAAGTCGTTATTTTCAATAATGCCGTTTATTGTTGCTAGCACCCATGTTGCGCGTTCAGTTAATGCCATGACGTAAATCACCGTTTTTATAAAATAATTTGGAACAGTATACCGGAATTTCAAACAAAGTCAAGTTGGAAACCTGGTTTTCCTTTGAAAAAAACAGTTATATTATATTAATTTCGCTATTGATTTTATGGGAGCCGCCCAGCTATTTGGTTTTTGTTGTTTAAAAATTCGCATAGTTGGATACCAGAGCGATTGCTGCATTTCATTAAACCAATACCACTCAGCATTATATGGGATTAGTGTGTATGTAGGTAATCCAAGAGCACCAGCAAGATTTACTATATCATTGTCTACCGAAATAATCAAGTCCAAACTAGATAGTTGTTCGGCTGAATAACTATCGTGAATTTCTGGATCTATGTAGATTGGGGCATTGCAATTGTTTTGAAAGCGCGGTTGTAAGCTAATGAATTGACAGTCATTTGCAATGAGTATTGGTGACCAGTCGTTTAGATTGGTTGATTTAATATAGTCAATAGCTTGGTTTTGTGTGGTGGCGCGCCACGCTATACCAACTAATTTTTTTCCGGGAAATAATTGTTGATATTTTTTGCGTAATACTTTGCTGGCTTGTACATTGCTTTTCAAATATCCAGTTATTTGCTTATTTTTAAATGCCGCATTGGAGGTACGAAAGAACTCTCCTAAAGCATTAAGCGGAACTTGTTCGGTGATGCATGCGAATCGTTCCGGCATGTTATATTGATCAAGTTCATCAATGAATTCAAAGTTAGGAAAAGAATGTTGCAGTAAATTTACTAATTGCGTATCACATAATACTATTACGTGCTTAGCTATGTTATACAATTCTGGCAATAAACTAGAGAACATTATCTGGTGACTCACGTCATAATTTTCTTTTGGAACCCATACCAACAATGTACGATTTCCGGCGAGTTTTTGTCCATTCCAATATGGGATATCTTGCAACATTAAAGGTGTTTCAAACGTGGCTTTATATGCTGGCCAGCCAAGGCTAAAATGTTGCAGACGCAACCAAGTCGTTGCAATTAAGAATCCTGGTTTAGAATTTAATGGTTCAGCTTGCTGCGCTTGTTTAAAATATGCAATGCCTTTATCAGCATTACCTTGAATTAATTCCAATTGCCCTAGACCGCAAATTGGTTCCGCGTAGTTTGGATCTAAACCTATAGTATTCAAAAACAGTTTTTTAGCAGTATCGTATTCACCACGATCTAAATGCACACAGGCTAAATTATATAAAGCAGTTGGATTGTTGGATTCAATATTAATGGATTTTAATAAGTAGCTTTCTGCAATGCTAAAGTTTCCTAATGCACGATAACATGCACCGATGGCGGTCAAAATATCATAGTTATTTGGATTAAGATTTATACCGCGATCATAAGCCTCTAAGGCCGCTGCTATATTATTTAAGGCATAATAACATAACCCTAAGTAATAGTAGGGCTCATCATAAATGCTAAACTCATTAACCCATTCGCCAGCATGCTCTAATGCTATTTCTGGTTCATTAGAAAACAAATAACAAACCGTAATGCCACGTATCGACAAATAATGTGTGGGGTTAGAATGTAAAATATAATAATAAAAATCAATGGCTTTTTGAAAGAGATTTTGACTTAAGTAGTAATGTGCAAGATTATATTTATACTCAATTTTTTCAGGATCAAATTTTATAGCGCTCAAAAAAGAATGCTCTGCATTAAGATATTCTTTGCGGTGTACTTCAATATTGCCTAGTGTATTATAAAATATTGAATTTGTGGGCGCGAGCTGTACTGCCTTTTTTACCAGCTGCATCGCCTGATCAAAGCGACCTCGTTCCAACTCTATTATGCCTAGCATGTGCTGTGCATCTGCGTTATCTGGAAAACTATTTACTAGGAGCGTCAGAATTTGAGCGGCCTTATCAAATTGACCTGCCTCTAAATACTTAAGGCCCTGCTCAGTTAATCTCTTCTGCATAGATGAATTATAGACTTATTAGTCATGATTATAAGTAGGTTTTATAAATAAAATTATTTATTTAGTCTGGGATATAGGTAGTGTGATTATAAATGTAGTGCCTTTTCCTGGCGTAGATTGAACTTCCAAATTGCCATGATGCTTTTGGACAATAATATTGCGACATACCGATAGACCTAAGCCTGTTCCCTGACCTACTGGTTTGGTGGTGAAGAATGGTTGAAATATCTGCTCTAATACATCGTTACTCATGCCATGTCCAGTGTCGGTAATTTCAATATCTACTTTATTGTTATTCTTCTTATATAATGAAATTTTTACTTTTTTAGATATTTGCGTTGGGTTTAATGCTTGTACAGCATTACGAACCAGATTTAATATCACTTGTTGAATTTCCATGGGATAGCATTCAATTTCCAAATCTGTTGCTTCAAAATTTGTTTCGATGTTTAAATCGTTGAAATCAATATGCTCTTGAATACTAATATCGCTAGCGCACAACTGTAATGCATCATTTATGATTGCAGCTAAATTATGCTTTTCCATGTCGGCAGTAGAGCGCCTTGTGAATTTTAGCATGTTTTTAACAATGCTAGAGGCACGTTGCCCTGCCTCGTGAATGCCAGCTATGAATTTAATTATTTCACGCTGTTCTAAATAACGATATTGTTTGTTTAAATCCAGTTCTAGTTCTGTTGCCGTTTTTAAATTAGATTCCATTGTTGGATCGATACGTCTTAAAATATTTTGAGTATTTAATAAAATTGTGGCTAAAGGGTTATTAATTTCATGCGCGACCCCAGCGATCGATGCTCCTACTGAAGCAAGTTTTTCTACCTGGGCTAATCCCGTTTCATTTTTTATTTGTTCGGTTACATCGTCGATTCTAATTACGACTTCGGACGGGGTAATTGCTAACAATGGATAAACTGTTATATGGTATAGATGATTAATAGTATTTGCGTTGCAGGTTAGTTTAACGTGTTGTACTTGCGCTTCATCTTTATTTTGTAGTGCTTCAGTAATTAAATAGTTATAGTCGCTAAACGCTGGGAAAATTTCTGTTAAGTTATGGCCAATTGCATCTTTAGCTTCGATATTTGTAATTTGCGTGATGTCTTTATTCCAGCCTTGTATAATATTTTTATTGTTAATAGACAGCAAAGCTGAGGGCATGGTATCAAAGATAATATTAAGGCGATTGCGGCTGTTACGCAGATTCTCTTCTGTAGATCGTAACCGATGTGCTGTTTCATTGAATGTTTCAAATAGCGTATTAATTTCAGTTTTTTGATTTTTCTTACCAGTCTTTGCAATTAGTTGTGTGTTCCAATTACCTTCGGCAAGTTGTTTAATAGCTGCAGTAAGCTGGGATAAGGGTTTAGATATAAAATAATATCCCGCCCACAAAAAGAAAATCCACAGAGCAATAGTTTTAATCACCGCATTTATTATAATTAACAAAAAGCTAACCCTAACTTGTGCAAAGACAACTTTATTACTTGAATATATGTACATGGTGCCAATATTTAATGTGCGATTTAAAGAGTCAACATGTTCAATCGTAAACTCATCTGGTATAAGTCGTTCTAATGTATTGGTTACCGGCGTCACTGCTTGTGTATTTGGATCAACATATATTAATTCCCCATTGTCGTTTTCAATCAAGCCAATTTGTTTGCTGGCAGTTCCTGCTTTGGTATCGTTTTGAGGAATTATTAATTTAACCCCTACAACATAAGCATTGCTGAATAAACCATGTAATATAGTATCTATCTGTGGGGTATTAAATTCCCATATGGCTTGGCTAATACTATTTTGGATCATCGCTTGAATATTTTTTAATGACGACATGGTTTGGCGTTTCGAGAATTCATATTCAAAATCCATATGCGCTAATGTCACGCCGATAGTAATAATTAAGTATATGGAAAATACGACGACCAAAAGTCTTTTAGTAATCGAGTGTTTTAATACGTATGCGATGCGTTTAATATCCAGTCGCATTTGTTGATATCTACGAAATAGTGCCATATTGTCAAATCACCGTATGTCGAACGCAAACGTTTTAGTATCATTACTAAATCTAGAGCAAAAATTCACTTATGTATACCAATTTTGTGTCGTATTGCAAAATGTATGGCGGATGTGTAAAGTTTACAGAATAAGTTAAAACGAGATCTAGATATGACTGATTTTCATGGCTTCTACGAGCTGGCCCCAGAGCAATTTGTGGACGAGATTCAGGCAGCTATTGCCGATTATAAACAAGTAATTGCTGCGATAAAAAGCAATCATGTCGTCAACTGGGTGTCTACCGTACAGCCATTAGAAGAGGCAGCCGAACGTTTAGATAAGATTTGGGGTATGCTTAACCATATAAATGCGGTGGCTAATACCCCAGAAGTACGTAAGGTATACGAAGAGTTACTACCTATAGTAACTAACTTTTCTATTGACGTTATGCAGGACGAAGCCTTATACAAGATTTATGCGGCTATAAATAATAGTGAGGAGTTTTTCACTTTAAGCGCAGCGCAACAAGCCGTAATAACAAATGCAATTCGTGATTTCAAGTTGTCCGGGGTATCGTTACCTGAGCCGCAAAGTAGTGAGTTGCGGTATGCGACGGAACGTCTTTCTGAGCTTGAAAATAACTTTGCTAATAATGTTTTAGATTCTACTGAAGATTGGACTTATCATGTTGCACCACAGCAATACGCTTTATTAGAAGGGGTGCCAGAGCATACTAAAGAATTAGCCAAGGCCAAGGCAATTAGCAGTAGCCTTGAGGGTTGGGTTTTAACTTTAGATTTTCCGTGTTATGCAGCGATCGTCAAACATGCAGTAAATCGACAATTGCGTGAAGAGTTTTATATGGCGCAAAATACCAGGGCCTCTAGTAAAGGCGATATGGCTGGAAAGTGGGACAACACGCCGTTAATAGCTGAAATATTAAAAACTAGACATAAGATCGCAACTTTGACAGGGTACGCTAACTATGCTGAATATTCATTGGTACCTAAAATGGCTGGCAGTCCTGCACAAGTAAAAGAATTTCTACATGATCTTGCATATAAAGCTAGGCCACATGCATTATTAGAATTTTCTGAATTACAAAATTTCGCCAAACAGCAAGGTTTGAGTGATAATCTAGAAGCTTGGGACGTAGGATATTATTCTGAACTCTTGCGACAACAACGTTTCGATGTTTCTGAAGATGCATTGCGCGTATATTTTCCAGAGCCGCGTGTTTTGACGGGGTTATTTAAACTGGCCAGAAAATTATTTGCCATCGAAATCGAGGAAGTAACTGATTTTCCCACTTGGGATGATTCGGTTCGTATGTTCAAAGTAGTTGATCAAGACAATTTATTACGCGGCCATTTTTATATAGATTTGTACACACGAGACGGCAAGCGTGGTGGTGCCTGGATGTCAGAATGCGCTTGTAGAATACGTTTTGCATCCGATTTACTACAGACTCCAGTAGCATATTTAAATTGTAATTTTGCACCAGGGGTTGGGCATCAGCCGGGTTTGCTATCGCATGCAGAGGTTGAAACTTTGTTTCATGAATTTGGACATACGTTGCATCATGTTTTAACTAAAGTAGATTATTACAGCGTTTCGGGTATGAATGGTGTGCCATGGGATGCTGTAGAATTGCCAAGTCAATTTATGGAAAATTGGGCTTGGGAGTGGCAAGTGATGCAAGATATAAGCGAAAATATCAATACTGGTGAGCCATTACCGCGTGCCGAGTTTGATAAATTATTAGCCAGCAAAAACTTTCAGTCGGCATTATTTTTAATGCGCCAATTAGAATATACAATGTTTGATTTGCGTATTCATGAACATAGTGGTGAAGATGTTAACCGTACTGCGCATGAAGTGCTTGAGGCAGTGCGTAAGGAAATTTCCGTAGTACCAACACCAGTTGCTAATCGGTTTGAAAATAGTTTTTCACATATCTTTGCTGGCGGCTATGCCGCTGGCTACTATAGTTATCTTTGGGCAGAGGTATTATCATGTGATGCCTACGATAAATTCAAAAAGGCGGGCTTATTTGACAATGATTTAGGTAAGGCATTTCTAACGCATATATTAGAGATGGGTGGTTCTAGACCTGCTATGGATTTGTTTGTTAGTTTTGCGGGGCGCGAGCCCAATGTGGATGCGTTGTTACAACATCATGGTATAGTTTAAATGGAGGATATGTTTATGAAGAACAGTTTGGAATTTATTGTCGATTCTTTGGTAGATTTATTTACAGATGAAAATGGTTACGTTACTAGAAAAGAAGGCAGCCTGCCTTATGCCAATCCAGTATCTGCTACAAATACGATACATAAATCTGCCTCAGATGCGACTTTAAATTCTGAGGAAAGCCTTGATAAAAAGTCTGAACAAGCCGACATACTGCAATCTGAAGAAATACAGACCGATGCAGCGCAAACCGCCACATTAGAATCTTCTATAACCTGGGCTGTGCGTTCATTGGTAGTAGGCAAGGCCAACGTGTCGCTTACGGGGGATAAAGTACTGGCAATAAAACGATTTTTAGACCAGGTTAAAAATGATATGAAAATATCTTTAAATATCCCCAAAGTTTTTGTTGTTGACGGGGGAGATGAAACTAAAAATAGCAGTATTAGAGAGACAAAAAAATTAGAAATGCAACGAATTCAGACTCGAATAGAATTATTGAAAGGGCACGTTAATGAGGCTGAGTTATACATAAAAGCTAGTCGTTATCATGTGAATAAAGAGCCTAAAGAGGCGGATTCTTTGTTGAAAACATGGGAGCAAATGCTTTTGTGGTTGCGCACTGATGAGATTAAAGAGTTATTACACTTAGTTTTGGTTTACGAGGGCGACATGCCGTTTCAAAACAATGATGAAATACAAAAAACTCTTGAAGATTTAGAAAGCAATTTTGTATCCGACTTATTCAGATTTATGTTTAAAGTTAAGTTAGATGAATTACGGCATGATGGTAGAGAGCACACGTCGTATGTGCGTATTGTGCCAGAGCAGGTTGCGGAGGAATTGTTAGATGTATTTCCAAACAATATTAATGCAACGAATGCTGTTGTAAAAAAGTTAACCGGACCAGCCCTAAGAATTAATCTATTAATTCAATCAATCAACTCGTTACAGCAAGTAGCCACTAAAAGTTATGATGAAATAGAAAAGAAACGTTATTCATTATTGCCGACTTGGACTGCGCTTTATCTACCTGCAGCTACCCCAAATTTAATTGCTTCTACACCTAATAAATTTTTGTGTGAAATGAAAGATGTTTTATCGAGATATCATGATCAAGCTAAAGTATTGCAGTCATCTCAAGAACATCGCAAAAATAATAAGACGATGAAAAATTTATTAAATCTATAATGATCGAACTCAATGTACCTTTCATGGAAAAAGATGATGCTAAACGTCTCGGGGCGCGCTGGAATAGCGCCTCGAAGCGTTGGTACATCCCTGCAGGCGTAGATAACACGCCTTTTATGCGTTGGTTACCTGAGGACGAAGTTGTTACAGTTAAATCTGGCGCACGTATGGAATATTCGTTGTCCGCATTTTTGTTTAAGATTAGTGCGGTAATTCAGAATAATTTTGCAGGCGCAACATGGATCAGCGCGGAAATTAGCGAGTTACGTCATAACAAAGGGCATTTATTTTTAACGTTAGTAGAACACGACGAACAAGGTAACATGGTTGCCCGTACTAGCGCAAGAATTTGGCAATCACAGGCAGAGCAGCTTAATGCTAAATTTGCATTAGGCACTGGATCAAATCTTGAAGCTGGAATTAAAGTTTTAGTATTAGCACGAGTTGAATTTCATCCTCAGTATGGGTTGGCGCTATTTGTTGACGATATAGATCCAACTTATACCTTGGGTGATATGGCCGCTAAATTAGCAAAGATCCGTGAAATATTAACGGCGGAAAAGATTATTAACAAAAATAAACAGCTTCCAAAACCTAATGATTTTGTTAGGGTTGCTGTGATCAGTCCACAAAATGCCGCTGGATTGGGTGATTTTAATCGTGAAGCACAGATTTTACAGCAATTTAATTTATGTGAGTTTGTATATTTTACAGCGCTATTCCAAGGCGAAGCCGCACCAAAAGAAATTTGTAAAGCTTTAGAAGCAGCAATAGCGGCCCACGAGATAAAAGCATTTGATGCAATAGCAATTATACGCGGTGGTGGGGCGTTGTCGGATTTAGCGTGGCTGAATAACGAACAGTTGGCACGTGCCGTATGCCTATGTCCAGTGCATGTTATGGCTGGTATTGGTCATGAGCGCGACTATACCATTATCGATGAAGTAGCTGGTGAAAGATTTGATACGCCATCAAAAGTCATTCAACGTATTTTCAATTTAATCACCGGAAATGCAATAGAAGCTGAAACAAGGCATCAGGAAATTACCCAAGCCGCGAATAATGTAATTCAGCGGGTGCAAGAACGAGTGGCATTTATGTATCAACAAATCGGCACGCTAGCGCAACAATATTGCGTGTCATTAGAGCGGCAATTACAATCTTTGATTAGTGAAATTTTAAGTCAAAGTCCAAAGCAGATTTTAACTAAAGGTTTTGCTTTAGTTTCTGTGCCGCAGGGTAGGGTTATTACTTCTAAGCAAGCAGCGCAGCAGGAACAAGTACTAAATGTCGAGTTTCATGATGGTGCTGTGTTGGTTGCAGTTAGAGTTACATAGAATAATTTTGTATTAAAGGGCATGGCCATGACAGAAAAAAGTTTTAACGCAAGTTACCAACAATTAAACATTATTGCACAAAAATTACGTAACCAAAGTGAACCAGACATTGATGCGTTAGTACCAATGGTGCAGGAAGCTACTAACGCGTATCAAGTCTGTAAAGAGCGTATCGAACAAGTTAAATTGGCGTTGCAAGAGCATTTTAAAGAGCAAGAGGCTCCTTAACTAACCACTCGCGTGGTTGTAAAAAATCAGAATATAGTTTTGCTTCTGGTGTTCCAGGATCTGGGTGCCAGTTGTAACGCCATTTTGCTAGTGGTGGCATAGAAGCTAGAATTGACTCGGTTCTGCCATTGGCTTGCAGGCCGAACAAAGTACCGCGATCATGAATTAAATTAAATTCTACATATCTGCCGCGTCTATATAACTGAAAATCTCGTTCCCGTTCGCCATAAGACAAATTTTTGCGTTTGCGCACTATTGGTAAATAGCCATGCATAAAACTATCGCCAACACTTTGTATAAAACTAAAACATTTGTTAAACGACCAGCGATTTAAATCATCAAAAAATAAGCCGCCGATGCCGCGCATTTCTTGTCGATGTGGTAAGTAAAAGTATTTATCGCACCATTGTTTTAAGCGCGGGTATACTTCGTTACCAAATGGTAAGCAAGCATTATATGCTACAGTATGCCAATACACACAGTCTTCTTCAAACGGGTAGTAGGGTGTTAAATCATAACCGCCGCCAAACCACCAAACTATTGGTCCTGATTTTGGTTGCGCAACAAAAAAACGTATATTAGCATGCGTGGTCGGTACATAAGGGTTTTTGGGATGTATTATTGCCGATACCCCCATAGCTTCAAAGCTTGCACCGGCTAATTCAGGATATCGCGAGGTAGCTGTGCTAGGCAGCTTGTTGCCGCGGACATGTGAAAAATTTACAGCGCCATGTTCTATAAAGTCGCCATCGCTGATAATACGCGAACTTCCCTCTACTACACTACCATTGTTCCAATTGTCTATAAAAAATTTTCCAATACCGTCTTCAGTTTCTATGGCTTGGCAAATGTCGTTTTGCAGTGTTGTTAGATATTCTTTAACGCTGTAAATTTTTTCATTATTCATAGTTATCCCTAGGCTATAATATACTCAATGGCAAATGAGATCTTAACATGCAAATTTTCAAAAACAAATTCTTTCTCGTAGGGTTAGCAGTCTTAGTTATTTTAGGGGTATATTTTTTGTTCAAGCCGACTGAGGATATTATAACCAAAGACGCTCTTCGGGCATGGATTCAAGTTGGCTATGCAAAGCAATTTTGCGGCGTGATTTACCCAAATGTGGCGAACTGCCTTACCATTGATTCTAATCAATGCATATCGTTTGCAAACCAACAACTACAACCTTGTATAGACTCTATAACCAAGGACTTGCCAGATGTGGTGAAAAGCGCAGATAGTAAAACTATTTATAAATCGATAAGCCAGTGTTTTGAAGAGAATATGCGCAAGGGCTTGTTGGAAAAATATTTGATAAATTCCCAGGAATGTCGTGACAAGTTTTTATAGAGTAGGATCTTTAAAAGAATGCGTCGTTTTGCCCTGATCCAACAATTGGGTCACGGCTTGTGACCCAATTGCCATGGGGGCATATTTTAATTATAATGTTCAAAATTAAAAATTTACAACAAAAATAAAGGAGTAATTAAAGCATTATTTAAATTTGACGATTCGCCATTATTTATACCAGAGAAGTTTAGGAATATTCATTATAATGGCAAGAACCATCCTGGTTCAGGATGTTCATTCGCTGATGCCGATATAGAAGGCGCTAACTGCCAGGTATTTGCATATGAGTTTCTAAGATACCACGGATTAGAAGTGCCCAATTTTCACTCTAGTGAGTTATGGGTGGATCAAAAATTCACCCGCATAGCTATCAATTTACAACCATTAGATTTGATATTACTAAATAGGACAAATGAAGCATGGGGGGCCCATGTTGTAGTTTGTATAGGGCAAGATCTTGTCTTCCATTTATCAAAATTAAATGGTTTTCCAAAAATAGAATATATGCATGATTTACAAAAAAATCCAAAATACCGATGTTATATTGGGGCAAAAACTGTGATCAGATCTGGCAATAATCCTTAACCTCTTAAAAAAGACATTTGCATGTTTCAAGAGAAAAGGCTACACTGTATAAAATATCTTGAAACGTGCATTTGCATGTTTCAAGAGAAGCTAGCTTTGGATTGAGGGCGTATAATGTTCGTAGGTCGAGAAAGAGAACTGCAGCAACTTAGGCGTTTGCTGGACATAAAAATTGCGCACATGGTAGTAATTAAAGGTAGGCGTCGCATAGGAAAAAGTACCCTAATTAACGAATTTGCTAAACCATTTCGCTCTTACGTATTTATGGGGCTGCCACCAGACGAGGGGACGACGGCACAAATGCAACGCCAAGAATTTATACGTAGGTTTAAGGAGCAATTTGATTTTCCTGCTTTTGAGACTAACGACTGGGGTGATTTGTTTGCAATGCTAGCTAAGCAATGTATGCATGGTAGAGTAATAATTATATTCGATGAAATATCGTGGATGGCTTATGATGATCCAACATTTCTTGGTAAGTTAAAATCGGCATGGGATTTGCATTTTTCACAAAATAAAGAATTGATTCTGATTTTATGTGGCTCAGTGTCATCATGGATTGATAAGATGATTTTAAATAGTACCGGGTATCTTGGTCGACCAAGCTTACATATGACTATAAAAGAATTACCTTTGCCAGATTGCAATCAGTTTTGGGGCAATACTAATAAAGATATCTCTTATTATGAAAAATTTAAAATTTTATCTTTAACCGGCGGTGTCCCTAGATATCTTGAATTAATAAACAAACATTTATCTGCAGAGGAAAATATTCGACATTTATGTTTTAATGCAAGCAGCCCATTATACGATGAGTTTAAATATATTTTTAGTGATATATATGGTAAGCGTAGTGCCAAATATCAAGAAATTATTACATGTTTGTGCAAAGAATCTATTAGCAGAGAAGGATTAATAGATAAGCTTGATTTGCCTAGTAATGGCGACACCACTGAAGATTTAGATTCTTTACAGGCTGGTGGGTTTATTAGCAAAGATTATACCTGGAATATTAAAACAAAAAAAATATCAAAATTTTTTCATTATAGAGTAATTGATAATTATACAAGATTTTATCTGAAGTACGTTTTGCCAAACCGCGCTAAAATTGAAAGCGGGATATTTGAATTTAATTCTATTAATGAATTGCCAGGTTGGGATACAATATTAGGATTACAATTTGAAAATTTAGTTTTGAATAATCAGAAAAAAATAATTGATTTAATTGGGCTTAACTCTGCGGATGTATTGGTAGCCAGCCCATATTTCCAACACCAAACCACACGATCTAAAAGTTGCCAAATAGATTATATGATCCAAACGAAACATGACGTGGTATATATTTGCGAAATTAAATTTAGGCGCGAAGCTATTTCCAAATCTATTATATCTGAGGTTAAAGAAAAAATGCTGCGAGTTACTTTACCTAGGTATGTGTCACGCAGAGCTGTATTAATACATGTCAATGGAGTGACAGACGAAGTCTTGGACGAAGATTTTTTTGCAAAAATAATTGATTTTAGTAAATTTTTAGAAAAATGAAGGCTATGGCTACGTCCAATCTAGAGGTCCCTTGAGAAGCCCATCCAAACTGCCTGTTTAGCTCTTCGGCAACCATAAGTGACGCGGTGCTGCTATCAAAACATTAATTCACAGCCAAAACTTGGATATTAGCTAAAGCCAATGCAGCTTGAATTTTGGGAGCATATACATTCGCCAACTCCGACATAGGGGCCAAAACTTTAATGGAAGATAGGTAATTTTTTGCATTATATTGTAAAAAGTATGAATAGAATTCACGTAATAATAGTTCCTGTTGCTCCATATCATAGCCACCATCGTGCAATGATTTTATGATTATCTGCTGATCGTTAGGTGAGACCTGCTTCCATACTTGTAAAAGTATTGGCTTGATCTGGGGTACAAGATAATACTGCGCGTGTAACAACTCATGACTTAAATTCTCTTTATATTTCTTGGTATTTATGATCGCAAAGAAGATAAAGTTATCTTTGTTTTGTTGTATGATTGGTTTGATTACAAGCCTATCAAATTCTTGTTCAATATCTTTAAAGCGCTTATGTTCCGGAAGTGTATCATTGGAGATAACAGCTTGCTTGTTGTAATTAGACAACTCTTCGCCATTAAAATCATGGCCAGCTACAGCGCGCATCAAATTAGAGTTAAAAAGACTTGCATCGTTAGCCATGCCCATTTTTGTATGTACGTATAATCCTGCTCGTAGTAAAGAAGCATTCATAGCCACTTGATCTGAAAATACGCACCCATAAATTGGTTTCATAACTATACCGTCATGAGGTAAAAATTCGTTTAGGTTAGCTTTAAAGCAGGTAGCTTGTGGTGAGATTGATAATTGTTTGGGGTCCTCTGACATGTATAGTGTTTTTTGCAAGGCTAACAACTGAGTTAAAGATTGCTCTGATTTAATCATTTGTATGTCGATAGTATTGTTCATAGCATTTACCATTGAGCTGAATATCAGAAGAGTATAAATTAGTTTGTACATATGTCGCCTTTGATGGTTGGTTCATGTAGTTTCAACTGTATAGCAGCCCTCAAACCTATTGGACCAGCGCCTATAAATATTACATTTGGATCTTCAATCATCGAGCTTTTCCTTAGAGTCTGCTTTTGTTAGTAATAAATTTATTAATAGTGAGCACTATTGGTTGCCCATTTTTGTCGAGCAGGCTATCCAGTGATTCGCCATGCACAAAGTCAAGTGTATGACCATTCGATATTTTATAGGCATGGGTAACGGCCTTATAATCTTGCATATCATCAGCATATTTTCGTTTTAAATCAGGCTTTACTGCTTGATAAAGAGAAGCTAGACGATAGTGAATCACTGAATCATGTTTGGAAACAATAATCATTTTATGTGTGTCAGGTATTTTTCTATATGCATCTGCCGCATTCATATTCCACCCAAGCAAATAAAGCGCAAACCTGACAATGCTTTCCATATCAGCGGAACGACGAAAGCCTGATACAGCATTAGCAACGCTGGAAAATGAACGGTCGTTAATCAAATATACTTCATTAGGTGGATTTTGTTGGTGAAAATGCGCGGCAACTAAAGTTGCAACAGCACCCCCTAATGATAAACCATGCAAAGTGATATTTTTTGGGTTTACTCCCTTGTCCAAGAGTCGTTGCACTTGAGCAATTCCTGCATTTACTAACTGGGATTGAGAATATATTCGCACGCTCGTGCTGCTACCTACATTAGGATAATCAAAACCAATTACAGTAGCGTTGTTTTTCTCGGCGGTTGATACTAACTCCGAAATAACTTGATGATAAGTCATTCCGTTGCCACAGAACTTGATTACATATGGGTGGTTTAAGTCTTTTGGATTAGAACTTATTTCTACGGTGTCGAGCATTACACCATCGGATGTATTAACCCCAAAATAACTTAATTCCAGTTGGCCATGAGTCTCTTTCCTAGGACTTATAGGGGGCAATCTATTTTTAAACATCGTTTGCGCTGGTAGTATGAGATGCCCAACGCCCAATCCCAGTATGTATCTTGATAATATTGCGATGCAGATTTTGAACAAAGTGGTGGTACGTAATGGTAATTGCATGGTGATTTCCCCTGAGTTATTTCTATATTTATCCATTCAGATCAGTCTGTTGTCGAACTGGTTTATAATGTATCCTCTCCATCATTATGTGTCATCACATTCTTTGTTGATCACTTCATTAAGATTTGCTTCAATTTCTTCAATGGTTGGCAGGCTAGTTTTTAGTTTTTTAGGCAATGCTGTAGATAAGGTATATTCTGAAACACCAATTGGTGCTGATATATTACGCAAAGCATATTCAGCAACTATTTTATTTTTTGATTTGCACAATAAGATCCCAATAGTTTTATTATCTTCTTCTTTTTTAAGTTGATCATCAACCGCAGCAAGATAAAAGCCTAATTGTCCTGTATGCTCAGGTTTGAATTTTGTGGACTTGAGCTCCACGACACAAAAGCATCTGAGCTCTAGGTGCCAAAACAATAAGTCTAGAAAAAATTCTTGATCATCAAAGGTAAGCGGTACTTGAGAGCCAACAAATGCAAATCCTTGGCCTAATTCAAGTAAAAAATCTTTCATATGCGTGATCAGAGCATTTTCAATGGCGCGCTCATGTGCTTCTTCGTGAATAGATAAAAAGTCGAATTGATAAGGATCTTTTAACATTTCGATAGCTAAGTCTGATTGTGCCGGTGGTAAGTGGTGCTTGTAATTGGTTATTTTCTTTTCATTATCTGACTGCCTACCGTACAGATCACTTTCAATTTGCATCCCTAATATCGAACGTGACCATCCATACTCAGTAGCCTTTTGCGCATACCAGTTTCGCTCTGATGTGCTCTTAACCCGGTGTAAAAGTACGACTAAATGGCCCCATGGTAATTGGTGCACAGGCTGTGCACCTTTTTCAAAATCGGTATATTCTTGCGCAAAAAGACGCATTCTTTTAAGGCTGGTAACTGAAAAACCTTGCATTTCAGGGAAGGCAAGGCGCATATCTTGAGAGAATTGCTCTAGGAAATTATCCCCCCATTTAAAGTCTTGTTGATTTGCTAACAAATCACTACCAAGCTCCCAATAAAATCTAATTAACTCTGTATTTACGGATTGTGCAGCGCGTAATTGAGCCGTTTTTAAACGTTCTTTAATAGCTTTTAAAAACTGTTTATAGTGTTGATCAAGATGCAATGAAACCTGTTTTTTCACTTTAAACCCAATTATAATGGTGACTTATTGGTGACTCAAAACTAACAAGAGCAAATCCCAAATACTTAACCCCTTGATTCATATGGCGCGCCCGGAGAGATTCGAACTCCCGACCACTTGGTTCGAAGCCAAGTACTCTATCCAACTGAGCTACGGACGCATTTGAGTTACAATGCGGGGAGTTTACCTATCTATTGCTTTACTGTCTAGCCTAGATGCGTTAGGATACCATGCTATGTATATAACAAAGGTATCCACCCATGGAAAATAAACAAAAAGCGGCTTTAGTGGCGGCAGCGCATCATTTAAAACCGGTAGTAATGATTGGACACAAGGGGCTAACTACAAATGTTATTGCTGAAGCAGATCAGGCTTTAACTGCGCATGAGCTTATTAAAGTAAAAATCAGTGCTGATGATAAAGAAGAGCGTTCTGCAATGGTGCAAGAAATGTGCGAACAGCTTAACGCAGCAGAGATAAAACTTATTGGCAATATTGCAATAATATATCGCAAAAATGTTGGGTAGTGTTTTTTATATTTAAATATTGCTATACTTAGTTCTTCTGATTTTTAGGTAGAGGATTCATAATGGCAGCGACCAAAAGTACCAAGAAAACAAAAACCGTTAAAGCGGTAAAGACTACTAGCAAAAAAACTACTACGGCTAAAAAAGCCCCTGTAGCTACAAAAGCAAAAAAAACCAAAGAGACTGCAAAGCCAGCTAAGAAGGCAAGTGCAGTTAAAAAAACGAGCGCGGTAAAAACTCGCAAGACTAAAGGCCCCAAAAAAACAACTTCTAAAAAAAATCTAGCATCTAGTTTTTTTGCTGATGTTGTAAAACAAGCAACTAAGGCTCAAAAAACTGCGCAATCGCAAACTAAAGCATTCATCAAAGAACTGAATGGTCAAGACAAGCAACTTTCTCAGTTGTCTAAAAAACTTGTAAAGGCTAAAGGTAAGACAGCACAAGCTTTAGACACGAAGATTGCGAAGCTTCAAAATCAAATGTCTACAACACGTTCTGAATTGTTAGCTTCTGAGAATACTGCAGACAAGATTGCGACGCTAATTGAGTGGACCAACCAATTGAGTTCTAAGCCAAGCATTACCACATTCATGCAAACTAGCTCACATGTTACAACATCAAGGCCAACATTGGTTAAATCTGGCAAGTCAAAGCCATCTTCTGAAGCTTATGCAGAAGAAACTGAAGATTTAGATTTTGGTTATGATGAAGATTTCGATGAAGATGCTCATCGTTAATAGACTTTTGTAATCGATTATATCCCTCCTTCACAAACAGGGGGAGGCGATATTAACAATTAGTTAGTCATTAAGTTTGCGTATTCATTTAACAACACAGCGTAATAAGCAAAAAAATCTTGTGTTTTAAAGTTTTCTTTGGCAAATTTATTGGCGTTACGCATAATAGCTTTGGCGGCATCGTCGTTATTACGCAGCCAATTATATGCAGATATCATCTCTGCTTCAGTCACATCCGCGATAGGAATGTAGTTTGTATACGGTGTTAAGCCGCGATGAAACCATTGTACTTGCGGAGAGTTAGGTTTTATCAGGACTGTGCTAGAATACATTTGCCACACTATGCGCTCCCAAGTACAACGCGCGCCATCTAATGCTATTTGATATTTATATTGTACGCTAAATTCTGGATCCATATAAGAAGCGGGATTTGCGCCTTCAGTCATAGCTACATCCAAAAAATCAATTGTTTTGCTCAGGCTTAATATTTTTGTACGATGTTGCATGCTGTCTGCGCAGCCACCACGCCAGTGTATTAAGTCTTTCTTGCGTTCCCACGGGAATATACGATTGGCTAAAGCGATGCGACTACGCAACACGTCCCAATAACGCACATTCATCCAGTCAGGAATTAATATAGTATTTTTTTCTACTGGCAACTGCGTGTGCTTTGCAAAGCTTAAAATGGCTGCTGGTGTAGTATAGTTGCTGGGTACATAAGCCAAATAATCATTCAATGCTACAATAAACTCACAATCAGGAATAAGTTTCTTATTAGCCAAGATACTAACCACGCTATATACAGTTTTATAAGCACGTGATTCGGTAAGTTCTGGTGCCGCAACTACCGTAACGGTGCCATGACTAATAGTGAATTTGGCAAGTTTATTTTTAGAATTGTCCTGCAATTCTTTGAACCAAGTGTTTATTTGCTCATGACTGATGCCATTTTTGTAGGGTGCTAAATCGGCCGCTATTTGCTCCTGAACCCATGGTTGTGCGCTGGCATGGCTAATAGCGTCTTGCAACTGTATATCTGTAAAACGTTTTTCAAAATCGCTTTTGGCGATGCGCACATATTTAACATGCAGTGACTTGTATAGTTTAATAACTACTGTGGGGTTAGCTAAAGCCAAAGTAGTAGCAATCAGTGTTAATAAACTTAGGCTCGAAAAAAATCGTTTAGATTTACTTTTAGTCATGCCGCAAGGTTATGTTAATGAGGCCCTGGTGTCAAATTTGAGGGGCGTGAGTTGCCCTTAATGTTTTTTGCTTGTAAGACATGAATGGCTTTGTGGAGTCTATTAATAGACTCAGCAACCAAATTTAAACTCATAATTGCAGGTTCCGTCGTATTTTCTCTAATTACAGAAATTGATGGAAGTTTTTTTATCTCCTCTAATAACATGGTTAAATCATTTGTAGAAATATCTTTTGCCTCAGAATCTTTGTATTGGTTTAATATGGATTGTATTGCACCAGATATTTTTCTAACTTCCGATTGAAGCGATGGCTTATTTGAAAATTGTCCTAATTCTATAAAGTGTTTAAGTCCAATTGCTGCATACAAGGCATTACTAATTTCAGCGTTTCTAGGATCTGACATATCCTCACCAAAAAACCTTCTACCCCTATCAGTTAGCTCTTTAAGAGTTTTGAACATAAACGTCTTCATAATACAACCCCCACGTTTTCTTAGACACACCTCCTTTAAAAAAGTTCCGTGTATCTGCTACACTAATAGTCATATCAGGGATGAACTAAGAAGGTACTATTAATGTTCAAAAACTTAACCGGGATGTTTTCCAGTGAATTATCTATAGACCTTGGCACAGCTAACACGCTGATATATGTCAGGGGCGAAGGAATAGTCTTAAATGAGCCTTCAGTTGTGGCTATACAACAAAATATCAGTACTGGAGAGCACAAAAGGGTGGTAGCTGTGGGGTTGGAAGCCAAGAACATGTTGGGACGGACTCCAGGCAATATAACTGCCATACGGCCATTAAAAGACGGGGTGATAGCCGACTTTAGTGCTACTGAAAAAATGTTGCAGTATTTTATTAATAAAGTTTATAAAACAAGTTTTTTTAGGCCAGGCCCAAAAGTTTTGATTTGTGTTCCGTGTGGGGCTACACAAGTTGAACGTCGCGCAATTCGTGAATCTGTTCTAGGTGCTGGTGCCAGAGAAGTTTATTTAATCGATGAGCCGATGGCCGCAGCATTGGGGGCTGGTATGCCGGTAGAGGCAGCCAATGGATCAATGGTTATAGACATAGGTGGCGGTACCGCCGAAATTGCTATTATATCTTTGAACGGTATCGTATCGGCACAATCAGTACGAATTGGTGGCGATCGTTTTGAAGAAAGCATTATCAATTATGTACGGCGTCATTATGGTACTTTGATAGGAGAATCTACTGCAGAGAAAATAAAACAAACTATTGGTTGTGCATATCCATGCAGTGTACTAAAAGAGCTAGAAGTTCGCGGTAGAAACTTAGCCGAAGGTGTGCCAAAGACATTTATTCTTAACAACAAAGAAATGTGTGACGCATTACAAGAACCTTTATCAGGCATTGTTGCTGCTATAAAGAACGTCTTGGAGCTTTCACCACCAGAGTTGGCTGCGGATATTGGCGAGCATGGAATTTTACTGACTGGTGGTGGTGCGTTGTTAACAGATATAGATAAATTAATTCAAGAGCGCACCGGTATTCCAGTACGCGTTGCAGAAGATCCCTTAACATGTGTAGTACGTGGCGGTGGTGTCGCGTTAGAGATGCTTGACTCTGTACGTGATTCTATAGTTTTTTCAGAGTAATTAAATGCGCGCCGCAGCAGTGGTTAACACTTTTGCAGCGCAGCGCATTAATAGCTTGATTGGCAATGGTAATTTGGCACCACCAGCTTGTACCGCTTTAGTTGCATGTTGCAACTCATCATCACGCATGCGTTTAAGAATGGCACGACTTTTATGATCATTCGGTGCGAGTTTTCTTAAATGTGCTTCCAGATGTGCAGTTACTTGATATTCAGTTTCTGCTAAAAATCCTAGGCTTATTTTATCCCCAGCAATTCCCGCGACGACACCAATGACATATGAACCGGCATACCAAATAGGGTTCAATAAGCTAGTGCGACCATTTAATTCTTGTAAGCGTTGTTTACACCAAGTTAAGTGTGCTGTTTCTTCGGTGGCAGATTGCAGTAAATTATTATATTGAGTTGAAGAGCGTGCCATTAAAGCCTGCCCCTGGTATAGCGCTTGAGCGCACACCTCGCCGCTGTGATTTATTCGCATCATTTTAATGGATTGCTGACGTTCAGCTTCAGTAAGATTATTGCACATCACAGGACCCCTCTGCGCCTAACATTGCTTAAAGTGTACCACAATGTTAAGCGAGAAGGAGAGTGTCAAAGTAGCAGATTAACAACAACCACCTTTACCGCCTTTACCACTTTTATCGCTGTTCTTGTCGCCTTTATATTGTGGATTAGTTTTGTTTTTACTAGTACCAGATTTAACAGTAGTCTGGGTATTATGTTGTTGCATTGCAGATCCATCTCTTCTATCTGATTGATTAGCCATGGTAGTCACTCCTATAATATTGTTATTAAATTAAGTACAGGTTTTTGTAGTATAGAGCATGTCACAGCAGTTGGACTCAAAGTCGGTATAAAAGAACAGTGTAACTTTATTCACCTCTTTTTGAGTCATGTACACGAAAAATCTGCTCATGTCTAAAAGTGTGTTGATGCGTTTTTTTATTTTCACGCTTTGCAGTAAATTTTTCGTCACTGTTGTGATACGCATTGGTTTTCTTGGTGTGTTCTGCCACTACTGGAACTGTATCTACATGAATAATTGGTTCAATACGTTGAATTTCTCTGTACGCAGCGTCGTTTTGTTTGTGGTGCCGGTCTTTTTTCTTATCTACCATGATTTTGCCCCTATGTGTTTACTTGGGTTAATGTTTAAGTATAGACAGTAAGCGGCAGGTAATTTGTACAGTTAGTTAACGCGTGTTCTTACACTAAGGATGGAGCAGATATTTTTGCAATGGGCTCATCGTCATGAAGCATAGAATATATAGTATTAAACAATAATTGCGTATCGGTTTTTCTAGGTAAGTCCTCCAAAGCAGGATGCTCTATATTTGAGATGCTGTTCTTAACTGAAACCTTATTACCATTGAAATAAACAGTAATATTATGTTCAAGCCTATTTACTACATTTGTGTTTTCGATACAATTATAAGAGGTCGAAACCTCAACAACATAATTACGTTTGGCAAAATCTAAAGCAACACTTTCAGTAAGAATCATTTTTGTATTTAGCGTAGATGTGGCAGCAGCTATGTTGCTCTTGTTTGCAGATTGTATTTTATTAGAGCAATGACTATGTGCCAATAAATGTATCAATTCCGGGTGTAATTTATTACTGTGTGCCTCTAAAAATTTAGATAATTCATTGTCTTTATCTAAAGTATCTTTGGCTGCTTTAAACTCATCACGTGCACTTACTCCATTATTAGTCTTCTTGGCGTTTTCACGTTTAAATTTGGTTTTTTTAGATGATAGCAATGATTTATCAGTAGATTTCATCTCGATATGGGGCATCGTCTCCATAATTTTATTTAATTGAAGCGAATTAATACCGGCTTTTGTTAATGCTTCATGGTCTTCAGATACCTTGGCATGCTGTAGATTTGATTTGTTTTCTTTAGGTATTGGAGAAAAAATCAACATTTTTCGCACATAACTTTGATTATCTTGTTGAATATCTATACCAGACTGTCTTAGTAAATATTCTGTTTTACCTTCGGAGGTAACAGACATTACAGCAATTCCTTTGTTGGGAGTTCTAGTAACAGACTCAATTTTGCTCTTGCTAGCAGACCCATGTGGCGGAGGTTGGATTAAATCACCATTTTTTTCTAAAACAGCCACTAGCCTTTCATTACTAGATGGCTTAGCGCGGTCAAAACCGATTTTTCTAGCATTTATATTATTATTATACATTTTGTAATAATTTAGACTCTTTTAACCAAGTTTTGTCAGGATAGTAACAAAAAATTAACGAGCCGCCTTTAATGGTATGCATAATTTTATGTGCTACGTTGGTATTTAATGCTAAACATCCAAAACTACGCCCTAAACGCCCAGATCTTTTAATCATTACTTCATTAACATAATGTGCTGGGTGTACAACAATTCTGCGGGCATGTGCATTGGAGTTAAATTTATCTTCTAGACCATGTAAATTTAAAGAATCACCATAATGCCCACGGTATATGTCGTCGGTTAAAAACATTCCCACCGACGACATTCTGCTGCCGTGACGATTTGAAAATCGTGTTGCATAATTTTCACCACTACCAATACCATGTGCTACATGCGTATGATGTACAACTTTATTGCTACGCATATCAATAACCCACAAACGCTTTGTTGTAGATGGTAAAGAATAATCTACCACAGTCAATAAATCCTTGCTGCCGACACCCTCGGCTTTAGTCTTATGGTATGCAGTGGTGGCTAATTGCAATACTTTAGGGTTTAAACCAGCTATTTCTAATGATTTGCTTTTTATCCCGACAGGAATAGCCATTAATTGACAACACCAAACGGCTACAATAAGGCCAATTAAACTGGTAGAAAATATAAACCTCTTGCGGGATAAATTATCCTTACGGCGCATAATATTTTTACACTCGCACTTAGTTAACGGTCTGGCATTCTACCACAATTTTGTTGTAGTAACCAGCATTTTTATCGGTTAAAATAGTGGCATATTCACTTTAAAGAGTCATCCAGATGATTAACAATACAATTACACGTATAAAAACGATACTAGATCAAAAATCCATGGGTATTATAACCGTAGCTGGTTGGGTCAAAACTAGGCGTGATTCTAAGGCCGGCCTATCTTTTATCCAGCTAAACGATGGTAGCTGTATGCGCAATTTACAAATAGTGGTTACAGATGCTTTGTCTAATTATGCTAACGATGTTATGTCTCTAACTTCTGGCTGTGCCATAATCGCAACTGGCAATATAATTGCCTCACAGGGTAAAGATCAAGATGTTGAAATGCAGGCGCTTACTATAGAAGTAGTGGGCACCATTGCAGATCCTATGAGCTATCCGATTCAGCCCAAGCGCCATACTTTAGAGTTCTTGCGTGAGGTTTTGCATCTACGCCCACGTACCAATACTATTGCAGCGATGACTCGGGTACGCCATACAGTTTCAAATATTATCCATAACTATATGGACAGCAAAGGATTTTTTTGGGTGCATACGCCAATTATTACAGGTAGTGATTGTGAAGGCGCAGGGGAATTATTTAGAGTAAGTACTTTAGATCAATTACAGATCCATAAAAATTATCAAGAAGATTTTTTTGGTAAAGAAACTTTTCTAACCGTTTCTGGACAACTAAATGTAGAAGCGTATTGTATGGCAATGTCACGAGTATACACTTTTGGACCGACTTTCCGTGCCGAAAATTCTAATACTAGTAGGCATTTGGCAGAGTTCTGGATGATCGAGCCGGAAATTGCGTTTGCTGATTTAGATGATGTAGCAATATTTTGTGAAGATATGTTGAAACATGTTTTTAAACAAATTTTAGAAAAATCATCTGAAGATATGCAATTTTTTAATTCTTTTATCGACAAAGAATGTATTGAACGTTTAACTAATGTAGTAAATTCTAATTTTGAACGTATGACTTATACTGAGGCTGTAAAGCAGTTAGAAAACTCCAAACAAAAATTTAATTACCCGGTTAAATGGGGCTTAGATTTACAGTCAGAGCACGAGCGTTATTTGACTGAAAAACTTTGTAAAAAACCAGTTATTGTCACCGATTACCCTAAGGACATTAAAGGTTTTTATATGCGCTTAAACGAAGATAATAAAACTGTTGCAGCATTGGACATTTTGGTTCCAGGTATTGGCGAAATTATTGGTGGCAGTCAGCGTGAGGAGCGTTTTGATATGTTGTCAAAACGCTTCGAAGAGATGCATATCGATCCAACAATATACGGTTGGTATATGGATCTACGCAAATACGGCACTGTTCCGCATGGCGGCTTTGGGTTAGGTCTAGAGCGTCTGCTGAGCTACATTACAGGTTTGAATAATGTTCGCGATGTAATACCGTTCCCTAGAACGCCACAAAATGCGGCTTATTAATGAATATTCGACATAACTAGATCTTTAAAGTTATCGTTGTTACAGCCTGAGGGCAGGAATTCAACTGGAATATAGAGCGTTGAAGTTCTGTCCCAGCGTCCGCAGAATACAGTAATGGTGCCGCCGTTATCATAAAAAGCCATAGCGATACTATTGTATGCGCCATCAGTGCCATCAGTTGATTCTATAAAACCTGGTATAATCCGACCAATACTTTTTGGCACGCTTACTTGCAACATTGCACCTTTATTGATCCAAGTGCTACCATCATCGTAATACAGAGTTTTGATTTTATCATTTCCAGCACCAGATACTCCAGCCAGACTTTTTGGTGGCTTGCCAGTAGAATAATAGGAATGAAGGATTTCAAGATTTAAGCTATCCATTGCTGCTATAACTGCAGTTAATTGGGCTTGAGCGGTATTCATTTGATACTTTGGTAATGTTATAATTATAAGCAAACAAGTTATTGCGATGAGCGCTACAACCTCGATTAAAGTAAAAGCCAAATTAAGATGTTTCATTTGTTAACTATGCTTGCACGGTGTATAACCATAATTATAATATAAGAATGTAAATACTTGTTTGCAACTATTTGCTGGATATAAACGCAGCTATTCCATATGCTACCGCCGCAGCCAAGCCACCAACCAGAACCGTTTGTACCGCAGCTTTAAGAGGGGATGCGCCAATTAACTTGCCTTTTATGGCTCCAAATACCGCTAATGCTGTTAAAGTGGACGCAACTGAGGCGGCCAGAGCCATCTCGATGTTGTGAGGGATTAGCATATAAGGTGCTAGTGGTACTAAACCACCGACTATATAAGATGCTCCGATGGTTAAGGCACTTTTTGGAGCACGTTTTACATCTGGTTTTTCTAAGCCAAGTTCATAACGCATCATGAAATCAGCCCATTTTTGTTTATCTTTAGATATAGTTTCTACAATATTTTCGAGTTGCGGATCAGTTAAGCCATAGACTTTAAATATATCGCGTGTTTCTTGTCGCTCTCGTTCGTTTAGATGTTCTATTTCGTATAACTCGCGTTTGCGTTCGCTGGCATAATGCTCTTCGCTGGTTCTAGCGGCTAAGTAACCGCCTAGCCCCATAGCAATTGATCCGGCAGCAATTTCCGCCAGGCCTGCTGTTACTATAATATGCATAGAATCAACCGCGCCGGAAATACCAGCAGCTAATGCAAACGGTACCGTTAGGCCATCAGCCATTCCTATAACAACATCACGCACAGTGTCTGACGCAGTAAAATGTTGCTCTGTATCTGGATGCAAGTGCATGTGATGCTCCTGGTTGTAAGTATGTCGAAGGTGTTATGCAAATTATATTATAAATTCGTAAGCTAATCCATCTATACTAAACTAAATTTAGTAGCTGCATAAATCAGGGTTTACATGATGGATTGGTACGGAAAATTATTTGCGAGAACTGCTGGTCTTGAACCGCTTCTTACAGCGGTAATACACCCTGTAGGTGAAGAAGCTATATTAGGTGCAGTGCAAGCAGCAAACGCTAAAATAATAATACCATGTTTTGTCGGACCTAAAGACCGTATTTTAACAGCTGCTAAAAAATGTAATGTGGACCTATCAAAATATCAAATTATTAATACCACTCATAGCCAAGAATCTGTTGAAGTTGCGGCGAAATTGGCGATTGCTGTAGAAGTAGAAGCATTAATGAAAGGCAAAATTCACACGGATGAATTAATGGGGATCCTCGTTGCTAAAGCCACCGGCTTACGTACTGCGCGCCGTATGACTCATGTTTTTGTGGTCGAGGTGCCGTATTATAATAAGCCATTATTTATTACCGATGCGGCGGTGAATATATTTCCAGATTTAGAAACCAAAAAAGATATAATACAAAATGCAATTGATTTATTTATTGCCTTGGGATTTGGTACACCAAAAATAGCAATTTTAGCAGCAACAGAAAACGTTATGGAGTCTATGCCATCTACGCTTGATGCCACAGCGCTGTGCAAAATGTCAGATCGAGAGCAAATTACTGGGGGGATTTTGGATGGACCATTATCGTATGATCTGGCGGTATCCCCAGAAATAGTACGAATCAAGGGCATTAAATCGCAAGTGGCTGGCGATGCCGACATTTTAGTAACTCCAGATATTGAATCTGGTAATATGTTATATAAACAAATTTCTTTATTAGCAAAGACCGAATCAGCAGGTATCGTATTGGGCGCTAAAGTCCCGATTATTTTAGCGAGCCGTGGTAGTGATGCAGAAACGCAAAAGGCATCATGTGCTATGGCATTACTTTGTGCCAGACACAGAACACTAAAATGATTTTAACCATAAATGCCGGATCTTCAAATATTAAATTTTCGCTGTTTGATTCTAAAACTTTAGATCTGATCCATCATGCACAGGTTACGACGCTGCAACAAACATTAGATTGGCTTGTCGAGCATGGGGTTACCCCTGCAGCAATTGGGCATCGTATTGTGCATGGTGGAGAAAAATTTTTCGAACCAGTTTTACTTACCAAAGAAGTGTTACAACAGCTTAAAAAATTAATTCCCTTAGCGCCATTACATCAACCTCACAATATTAAAGCTATCGAGACTCTTGGGGCTGTGTATCCACAAACACCGCAAGTTGGTTGTTTCGATACAGCATTTCATGTCACACAACAAAAACTTGCTAAGCTTTTTGCAATCCCTAAAGCATTAACTAATACTGGAATTATTCGCTATGGCTTTCATGGATTATCCTATGAATATATAGCTAGTGTAATGCAAAATTTTATTGGGACTTTAGCTAATAAAAAAGTAATTGTAGCTCATTTAGGTAATGGTTCTAGTATGTGTGCCATAAATAATAAATGCAGTGTTGCGACCTCCATGGGATTTAGTGCTTTAGATGGTCTGATGATGGGTTCACGTTGTGGCCGTATCGATCCCGGGGTATTATTATACTTGTTGCAAGAAAAAAATTATTCAACCGAATCCCTTGCTAACTTATTATATTATAAATCAGGTTTATTAGGGGTTTCTGATCATTCAAATGATGTTAGAGAATTATTAGTTCACAACGATGCTAGCTCACAAACAGCGATAGATTTATATTGTTATTTAGCCGCCTGTGAATTTGGGTATCTATTTACTGCTAATGCGGGTTGTGACGCTTTGATCTTTACGGCTGGGATTGGCGAACATGCAGCAGTTATTCGTCGTAAAATTTGTGAATGGTTACAATGCTTTGGCGTAGATATTGAATCTGATGCTAATACTAAAAATGCCACTATAATAAGCAAGCCCAATAGCAAAATAGTGGTGTCTGTAATTCCTACTGATGAGGAAATAGTGATTGGTCAACACACCACGCACGTTTTAACACTATGTCTATAATTAGTGGACAAGGATTTGGAGGCAAAGTGAAGAATTACGCTTTTTCGCTTATTGAACTTATGATAACGGTTATGATTCTGGGAATTTTGACTGCTATAGCTATGCCACAATATAGAATGTATACTATCAGGGCAAAAATTGGCACAGCTCTTACCACTCTACAATATATAAACCAGGTAATAGTGCAAAAATATGATCAAAGTACCCTAAAGGCTACTGTAACCATAGGCGATGCTACGTTAGTTAACGGTGTTGCCTCGACCTATGCTCCCGCTACCAACGTTCCAATGGCCGCTTACCATAATGGTGTTAATGGGATCCCCGCTAATGAGGTTTTAACTTGTGTCTATATATCTGGATTAGACGCTATGAAAATTACTACTGGCTTGAGTTATATCGCACCAACAAGCTCAAGTCGCGGTCAAAGAGCTGGGATGTGTTTGCTTAGTGTGCTAACCTCTGGCGCTATTATACAACATTGCGGTATTTGGACTCCGGATCTTAACAACGGGGGCAATGACTATATCCCCCCAGAATATTTACTACCAAGTTGTTCAGCAACAATAAAGAATTTTGTATAAATTTATCTTAAAGTGCTGTATAGGTTTTATCTGCTTCTGAATATTTGAATATTTGTCCTTTCTTAATATCAAAAAACCATAAGTGAATAGTTAGCTCGCCTTTGGTGACTCGTTCTTTAATCCATGGAAAGTGCATACAATTATCGTAAGAATGGTGTAATGCTGTTTTGGCACAATCATCTACATTTTTGGGGTTGCATGCTGCGACTTGAACCAAGGACATCCAATTTGAAATAAAATCATCATGTTGTACTTCACTATTTAGTAGCGATTGAATGCCACCACATTGACTGTGACCCAATAAAATTAAATGTTTAACTTTTAAGAAGCAAATACCAAACTCTAAAGCTGCGCTGGTACCGTGATGCATATCATCTTTTTCGTAGGGGGGGACTATATTGGCGACGTTGCGGACTACAAATAAGTCCCCAGGATCACATTGTAGTATTAAAGCTGGATCAACTCTGGAATCGCAGCATGCCACAACCATAACTTGAGGGTTTTGGCCTTGCTGGGAAAGCTGTTGCATTATTGAATGCTGCCCAAGCGCGTATTGGCCTCTAAACTCCTGATAACCTTGCAGTAATTTTTCAAGACTTTGTTTCATATTAAAGAGTCACCTATAAACTAGAATAGGTAATTTACCAGTTCTTTGAGTAAATATCGAGCTAAAAAACTATGTTAGTCTTTAAACATGATTGATTCTTTAAGGTTTTTACTTTTGAAGCTTAGTTCCGATAATGCCCATTATTTCTGGTTTAGGTTTGCTATATGTATAAATTATACATATAATTTATACATATAGAGAATCAAGCATGGCTATAATAAGGACCGCATTATGGGAAGATCCGGTATAACTAAGGAGAATGTATATAACGCCGCTCAGGCTTTGGCAGAGAGTGGGGCAGTTCCTACAATGCATGCGGTGCATTATCAGATAGGATCTGGAAGTCTCACAACTATTCATAAGTACTTGTTACAATGGAAATTAGAACGGCTTCTTAAACCAGCTATTAAGATTGCTCCAAGTAAAGACGCCATAAAAGCCAAAAAAATTCTTGAAGACCATGCCGATTTAGATAATATTATACAACGTCAAATCGAGCAAAACTCTGATCTGTCTTATCAGTTGCTAGTAGCTGAACAAAATGCTAACAAATTTAAGCAAGAAACAGAGGTGTTGCTGACAGAACTTTCGGGGGTTAAATCTGAAAATGCAGAATTACTAATATTAATATCCGAAATAAAAACCCATCATCAAGAAGTAATTAGTTTATTGCTGCATGAAAAAAATTCTGAAATCGAGAGTTTAAAACAAGAATTATTTACAGTACATAAAGCTAGTCTAGATCTAGTCCGTAGTACTAGTTTTGCAGGTCAGGATGTTCTTATAAATGAACGCATCAAAAACATTAATCTGCATGAGAAAATTAAAGCATTAACTGATAGTATTAAGAATTTTGCAAAAACTGTCATGCCAACAAAGGACGTAGTTAAATGAGCGGCTTAACCGTTATTCGAGATTTTTCAGCCAAAATTGATATTTGTGATGTTAGCAAACCTTATAGCTCTGAATGTTTAATAGATGCTAATAATGATTTGCAAGCTGTACAATCATGGTTAATGCAATATGCACATAAAAATACAACGTTTTTAACTTATAAACGTGAGGCGCATCGGCTATTGCTTTGGTGTATTCATGAAGTTGGAAAAACATTAGGGGAGTTAAAAACCGAGGATTTTACCAACTATATTCTTTTTTTAAGTAATCCTCCTAGTAAGTGGTGCTCTGCACGACGTTCCAAACATCGTCCATTTGTTGGGTCGCTTAGCGATTCTGCGCGGATAACCGCAATTAGGGTCATAAATTCTTTGATAAATTACCTTGTTGCCGCAGGATATTTGCGCGCTAACCCTTTGGCTTTAATAAAACAACGTAGCAAGTTTAATATAAGTTCAGAAGAGTATAAATATACAGTTTGGTCCAAGATTTTAGACGACTCTGAATGGCAAGCTTTGCAAAGAACCTTGCAGGAAATGCCAGAACATACGTCATATGAAAGGGATAATAAAATTCGTACGCAATTTATTTTCTCATGTTTATATTTACTGGGTCTTAGAATTTCTGAACTCGTCAATTCTACTTGGAATGCTTTTAAATTGCATCAAGACGCTTGGTGGTTTTTTGTTAGAGGCAAGGGCGACAAGCTTGGACATATACCAGTTAACAGTCAATTATTGGATTTTATAAAAAATTACAGAGGCTATCTTGGTAAAACTGAGCTGCCTAATGAATCTGATATACAGCATTTAATCGTGTCAAAAAAAACTGGTAGGCCATTAAGTCTTAAGCAAGTATATTGTTTGATTAAAGCCATTGGTATGCAGACTGCAAACAAATTTGCAAGTGGTACCATTTCGTACCAAAAGCTTATGGCTTTGTCTCCGCATTCGTTGCGTCATTTAAGCGCTAGTCATCAGGATAGGGCGGGGATCGCTATGGGAATGATTCAAGAAAATCTGCGGCATGCATCAATAAATACCACTAAAATTTATGTCCATGCAGATGATATGGCTAGAAATCATGCTATGGATAAAATTAATATGAATCTTAAGGCATCTGATTTACGACAGTTATCGCAAGATACCATTTTAACAATAAGTTTATCTGGTGGTAATGTCTGTACCTCATATTCTCTTGAAAAACTGTTGAACATTATAGAAACTAAAATATTTAACACAGTAAAGTATTTAAGATTAAATGGTAAATTAGATACTATATTAAAAGAATATTCGCATGCAAACAGTTTTGGTTTAGAATATAAAGTTCAATATGTGATTAGTGATTGTACAAAAGTTAATTTATTTACAGACTTTATTACTAGTATTGTACGCGAAGCAGATGTAAGATTATTAAAAGCCACAGTTGTGATTAATCGTGACTGTGCTATATTATTGCCGTAGTTTTTTAGGGGTGACTTTATACTTATTTTTGTCGCAGATCAAATATTCTACTGATGATATAAAATTATTTGGCCCCTGAATGACAGGGTGGCTATAAGTTATACTGTTAATCATATTTTTTAATTTACCATCTTTTGCAAAAATTACAATTCGACCATCTTCTGTATCGCATAAAGCGAACGCGGTAGAGTATCCCCCACTATTAGGAACAATAAAATTTAAACACTCAGCATTAATATTCAGCCCAAGCTCATATTCATTTTCACAAAATAATTTTAGACCTAAATTATCCAGAGCTAAACGCAATGCTATAGATTGTCCGTAACAATTTATGCGTGTAACAATAGCATTTAAAGTTATCTTATTAATTTTGTATCCATATCTATGAAGAATATCTGTGAGCAGTCTTATTCCTGCATTATTAGCAGCTAAAAGAAAGATAATCGATCGTCCTTCGTTATCAAGACTATTTAAAGTTTTTTCGTTGATTTTCAACCCGTTTGCTTTATAAATATCTGAAATTATTTTAATTCCCTCATCGCTTCTAGCAAAGTTAAAGAGTAATGATTGTCCGTTCGGAGTAAGGGTATTTAAAGCTTGCTCATTAATTTGCAAACCTCGTTCTTCATGAATAGTTTTAAGTAGCTCAAGCCCTAAGAAAGATCCAGCCAATTGATATAGAATACACTGTCCGGCGTAATCTCCATTTGTAACTATGGCGTTTAAGCTGTCATTATTAATTATTAAACCGCATTTATTTTTATTAGATATAAGGAATCTGATACCGGCGCTAGTTAAAGATAAGCGAAACGGCAGGGATTGCCCAGCTAACGGTCCATCATTAACTATATTGTTAAATGTTTTTGGCTCTATATAGTCGGAAAATTCAGCAAGTATTGCAATATTTTCTTCATCCAAAGATAAAAGTAACGCTACAGAACACCCTGTATATGGAGCTTCATGGACAATATGATTTATTGTTTGTGGAACGATTAGAATGTCAATTATAGCGCCATCATTGGTGGGCAATCTCAAAAATCTTTGAGATACTTCATCATTCTTATTCATTATTATGGCCATATTACTTTTGTGAGATAGACAACTTCCTATTTAAGCGGGAATTTTATCAGTTAACGCAGTAAAAGTAAACCATCGGGCACCATCGTAAAACTATTTGCCCAAAGTGCCAGAGCAGCAATTACGTGCAACCACGCGTTTACATGGGCGCACAGTTATGGTATTCTTGTAACTAATAAATATTAGATGGGGTATACAAATATGTTCTTAATTACACGCTTTGTTTCTGCAGTGGCTCAAATAGCATCCGCGGTAGGATCTTTTTTTAAGTATATCTGGTCCTATTTTAAAACAGGCAAGACGCCAGTTAATACGTCACCTATAAAAGACATAAGATCTGAAAAAGAAATATTAAAAAAGACCCTACCACTTTCTGAAATAACACGCAGTTTACCTAATACTATTATAACGGAAGATGCACAGATAAAAGGTGCTTCCTTGATAAGTAAAACTTATGTGCAAATAAAAGAAGGAACTTCTGAAAAAGAAATATTAAAAAAGACCCTACCACTTTCTGAAATAACACGCAGTTTACCTAATACTATTATAACGGAAGATGCACAGATAAAAGGTGCTTCCTTGATAAGTAAAACTTATGTGCAAATAAAAGAAGGAACTTCTGAAAAAGAAATATTAAAAAAGACCCTACCACTTTCTGAAATAACACGCAGTTTACCTAATACTATTATAACGGAAGATGCACAGATAAAAGGTGCTTCCTTGATAAGTAAAACTTATGTGCAAATAAAAGAAGGAACTTCTGAAAAAGAATATGTATTGGACAGTATCGTCCCTGGGGTTAAAACATTTACAATATTATTTGGTCATGAAAAATACTCCGATGCGGGGAAGGCTTTATGTGCGTTATTTGGTGAGAACATAATAAGCGTTGAAGATTTACAACATTTAGTATCACTTCACACAAATGAAAATTATTTTAATAAAACACAAGATAAAATTATTAGTAAAGTCAATGGAGTTTTTATAAATACACTTAGTGTTCTTACCGAGTTTTTTGATAAACTTGCATCTTCTTATGGTTATGGTGAAGGGCGTAGTAAGACACAGAAACTCAATGATGATGATTTCAAACTTTTTCGGCTTATATCCGAATTATGTGGTTTGATTCCGAATCACACAAAATATTTAGTATTTGACAAGGATATACTACAAGCAAATGTGAGAGATATGGCATCGAATAATAAAGAAAAAATAAATGCAGAGAAGAGTAAAAACTCTCTGGAAAATGTGGCAAATAAATATTATAATCATTATGTTGATAGGTTTCAAAATAATTACGCTGATGTGGTGTTAATTTTAGCTAATTTATTTAAACGGAAGATAATAACCAGAAAAGATTTACAAAATTTAATAGGATCTGGATCTCAAGATAATTTTAAGTTCACACAAGATAAGATTCTTATTTTGGTATCTAATAAATCGACAGAGATATCAAGTTTGTTCACCGAATTTCTTGGTAAACTTGAATCTTATTATAATGATAAGCTACAGGTACTCAATGATGATGATTTATCTTTATGTAACTTTGTAGTATATTTTAGTGGTTTGAATAATGAAGAACATACAAAAATGCCCAAATTTAGGGATATAAAAAAGGCTTCTGATGTAAAAAGTCATTATTTTATTGTGGCGCAGAAAGAGTTGCTGTATAAAAGGGAAGAGGAACTTAAAAAGGCAGATGAAGAACTTAGGAATAATTTCGATAATCTTCCGCTAAGCACCTTGACACGCAATCACACAGAAAAATGTAAAGAAATACATGAAAAGTATAGAAAGATACATGAGAGCGGTGCAAAAATTCTAAGTGCTAGATGCTTAGACTAAGATAAGCTAAACTGTATTTATCATGTTTGAAAAATTACAATCAAAAGTTCGATTAAAAGACTTTGAAATAAAGGCGATTCAAGAGCTATTCGCTAAACATTTTTTAATATCAGATCATATTTGGTTATTTGGCTCTAGAGCTAATTTAACAAAGCATGGTGGTGATATTGATCTATACATAGAAACTACATTACCAGCATTGCAAGCATTTGATAAAAAGCTAGAATTATATGGTGATTTATGTGATCGCATAGGCGAACAAAAAATTGATATAGTTATAAATACCATTAATCAACGAGGCAACCTGACTATTTACCAGGTTGCAAGAAACGAAGGCGTACAATTAGTATGAATGCTAAAGTAAAAGCTATTGAAGAAATAGCAGACAAGCATATTTTTAGAATTAATCAGGCTTTAGATAATTTGAAGGATACTTTTCCTATATCTGCGCAGTTAATTCCAAATTTATCTATAGAGCAAATATTTAGTCTTGAAATGCTCACCAGTAGATTTGCTAAACTACAAGATCACCTAGGGGCTAATGTCATTGATTTGTTTTTTGAATTAAACGATGAAAACGCTGATCAGCTAACCATGATAGATAAGCTGAATAAACTTGAAAAACTTAGAATTATTGAAGATGCGCATCTTTGGAGAGAAATGCGTAAGGCTAGAAATATTATTGAGCACGAATATCCAGACAAGCCTGATTTGATAGCAAATACTCTAAATCTAATTCATGATTATTGTCCCAAATTAATGAGCATTAAACAAAAACTTTTTGCACAAATGCATAAATAAGCAAGCCATGCTTCCGATAAACTATATTACCGGCTGCATAATATATAGCGTACTTTATGATAGCCTAGATATAACTAATATCTAAACCAACACTGTATATTTATCAGTATTTTATGATACGATTAGCTTCCCAGATCGTTTTAATGGATCAACGAAGTGAAAGTATCAAAGCTGCAACATCCTACCACAGGAATAACAATATACAGAGCTTACATTGATAATGGCTTGCCACATGAACCAATTAATTTATATCTTCGTTTCCTAGATCATAGAAATTGTTCACCCAACACTTCTAGATCTTATGCCTTTGACCTAATAAGATCTATTGATGTAGATTTAGAAGATTTTGTTGATTTCACATATTACTTACAGCATGCAACACAAATAAGAAATATTTCAATTTTACCCACAGCAAACCAAAGAGCCCGTGGCCCAAGAACAATAAATCGACATGTATCCACGCTTTTTGGAGGCCGCTTATGCTGAACTATATAAGCGCTGATTTAGTTTACATTCTAATTGTGCGGCAGCTGCCGCACAATTAGGTTAATTGGTGATAGTACACACAAATATGCCACAACCCTTATAAGTAGGTGAATAAATGACTAAAGAAATATCTCTGAAACTGGACCATGGCTATGAAGCCTTTTTTAATACGGTTAAAAGTCGTCTGACCGATACACAGCTAAGGCTTGCCCAAACCGTCAATAATGAAGTTATAAAATTTTACTGGCAATTAGGTAAAGATATACTGGAAATACAGGCTACTAACGCTACCTGGGGAAGCAGGCTTTTGGACCAGCTTTCTAAGGATCTCCAAACGCATAGCCCAGGGATGAGTGGTTTTTCAAGGCGTAGTTTAGCATATATGCGACTTTTAGCCACTATATACCCAGAAGAAGACCAATTTACGCAGCAGGCTGCTGCGCAATTGCCATGGGCACATATACAAGTGTTAATAGACAAATTTAGGGACGATCAAAATCGTTTCGATTGGTATGCAAAGCAAGTAATTATAAATGGCTGGTCTCGTTCTACATTAAATATGCATATAAAAAGCGAACTGTATGAGCGCCAAAGTTCTATCGCAGAAAAATCATCTAATTTCATGCAGCTATTGCCACCGCCACAATCGGATCTAGCACACGAAATGTTAAAGAATCCTTACTCTTTCGATTTTTTGACTATTTCTAAAGATGCGCAAGAGCGTGAAATTGAAAATGCACTAACGAAACATATTAAACAGTTCTTATTAGAGCTCGGTGAAGGATTTTCCTTTGTTGGCAATCAAGTGCCATTAGAAGTTGATGGCCAGAGTTTTTTTATCGATTTGCTATTTTATCATTACAAGCTTAGATCATTTGTTGTCATAGAGCTTAAGGCCAAGGAATTTAAACCCGCTGATTTAGGCCAGCTTAGCTTCTATCTAAGCGCTGTAGATGAGCTGTTACGTCACCCGCAGGATAATCCTAGCATTGGTATATTGTTATGCGAATCCAGAAGTAAAATTATAGCTGAATATGCTTTAAAGAAGATAAATGCACCTATTGGGGTATCAGAATATATTTTGTCAAAAGCGTTGCCAAAAGAGCTTAAAACTAGCTTGCCGTCAATTGAGGATATAGAAAATGAGTTAAACTTAGCAATAAAACAAGAAAAAAATCATGAATAGCTGGATATTAATAATTATAACAAGATTACAAGTCATATTTAATTTTAAAGTATTTTTGATATTATTTATGTGTGCACTTGGCTCTGCTAGCCAAGCTCTGATTTTAGAGGATCTAATACGAACTGGCACTTTAGAGCCTACACTACAAAACAAAAACATTTGCTATTATTTGGGATCATTTGATCCTTTGCACAAAGGTCATGAAGCAGTTGCAGAGCTGCCAATTAAACAAGGACTTTGTGATTATGTGATAATTTACCCTTCTTGGGGCGGCGATTCATGGAAAATAAGGGCAGATGTAAATGTAAGACTTGAAATGCTCTTTGCTGTCTTTAAATTTCATCCGAAAATTATTGTTACACGTTTTAATCCTAAAGAATTGCAGCATTCCTTGACCGTTCCTCTGGATGCAACAAAAAATAGTACGCTTGTAAAACCAGCTTTTGCAGGAGTAAAATTTATTGGTTTAATTGGTTCAGATACAGCATTATCCCTTAGTGCCAATAAAGAGGCAGCATCTACATTCATGACTGGCATCAAAATAATAACCAAATATGAAGCTCATACCTTAGGAGGTTGCATGGCTCTCCCGGTGGATTCGTTTTTTGTTGCTATGAGGGAGAATGATAATTTGACAATACTAAATGGTAGCATTCATGGCAGACGCATATTGGCCGTAATTAAAAATGACACTGAACAAACGACGTCTTCTACAAAAGTGAAAAAAGATCTTAATCAAGGCCACAACATAAATGCAATGCTGAGCGCGCCTGTTATCGAAATTATAAATAAATATGATTTATATGGGCGACATGGATAGTAATTAAGAGGAATAAGGCCCCATGCACATAGCTAAATTTTTACACAAATTTGTTTCTAATGCACTACCTAAAGTACATAAAACCAGACTCAACACACTAGTTTGTACAGTCTCTTTGGCAGTAGGTATATAAACAGATCCTAATCAAGCGATGATCTTGTATTAAATAAATTTATTATGTACTATTACGATTAATACGTTGTGAACAAATATACCTAGGTGCTGTTAACATATTATCGGAACCAAGATCCATTGTTTGAAACTGGTATGCGAAGTTGATGTATTATGACACTAGCTGAGCAAATCTGCTCTGCTTCACGCGACAACTATCCTGAAATCTACCGATATCTAAACAAACACTGCTTTGATTTTTTTGTATAGCATGTGTTATACTTATCCAGAGGTAACAAAATATGCACCCTAATCAACACAAAACTGAAACTTTAAATGCCAGAATAGAGCCTGCCCTAAAGAGCGGCGCCGAGCGCATTCTAAAAAAGCTTGGACTTAGCAATGCTGAGGCTATTAGGCTGTTCTACACGCAAATCTGCTTAAATGGTGGTTTGCCTTTTGAGGTAAGAATTCCCAACCAAACAACAATAGATGCAATTGAAGAATTAGAGTCTGGGCACGGCAAAAGATTCAATTCTCTTGAAGAGCTATTTAAGGATTTAAATGATGATACCGCTACAGGTGGAAAGAAGCGCGCAATTCAAAAGAGATTATCGAAAAGCTCAAAAACAAGGTAAGGATCTAGATATTTTGCATGATGTCTTAGATGATTTGTGCCACCAGAGAAAGCTGGCGATCAAGTTTAAAGACCACCCTCTTGTCAACGATTGGAGAGGTTATCGAGATTTGCACCTGACCGCGGACTGGCTTTTAATATATAAACTGCTGCCAAAAGAAGGCCAACTATATCTTGCAAGACTAGGCTCTCATTCTGAGCTGTTTAACATGTAGAAAATTTATTTCTTAACTTACATGTCATCACAGATATAGCATAGACGCACCAAGCCATCCAAAAAATAAACAGAAGATATACTATTTTATAGTCTTACGCCTGTGGAATCTATTATTTTTTTAAAATCTGCACTGCAATCTCGATATAAGACTACATCAACCGTAAAAGGTAAATCGCTTTCTTCAAAGTAATCTATAATTTCTGTTACAGAAGATCTAGAGAGACCTGACAAAATGCAAACGTCTAAATCTGAGTTTTCTCTAAAGTTACCAGTAACTCGCGACCCAAACAATTTGACATCACAACCTTGCGGGAAAAATCCACGAATAATAGTCAACTGTTCTTTTGTTAATCCTGGTATTGGCATTACTTAAATTCGTTTGATTTTAATTTATAAATAAGATCATTCGTCAATTTTTGAAAAGTTGGTAAATTTTGGTATATTTCTTCTGCAATGATGGGATTATAAACATGAACAGTTTGATTCCTATAATTAACAAAATCAAACCATATGTCTACTTGATCAATAATTGTATCCTTAGCTGCCAATCTAAAAACCGTTTTTGGACTATTAGCCTCCACACCCCTTTTTAGCAAAATTTTACGTAAGGTCTTCCATACTAATTCATAAGTGAATTCAAAACGTTGAATGGCGGCATCTCTAACAATATCATTCTTTTCGATCTGCATTACTTCGTTAAATCTGTCAGAAGCCTTAAGTAAATTTGATATATCTAAATCGCCAAGTATTATCACAAGTAATCCCATGTGTTCATTTGATTGATACAGTCTATCTATTATTTAATTTTTACGCAATATATTTATTTAACTACGTTTAAAAAACTTCTAAATTATGTATCTATACGCACATGCGCCTATAGTGCGTTAGAGTGGGGTGACAAGGATTAGTTTTAGTCTAAAGTAGTCCCGGACTATGATGTCCGGGATTAGCAAGAGATTGTTGTTGGCCCACTAAAATTTTCGGGGTTGGGTAGGTGTCTTTTTTTCATTGAGTAGTCTAAGTCTAGCGAGCGTCTTTTGTAATACACCATCAACTTTAACTCTTTCTAGCTTATGTGACCTGGGTGAAGTACTCTTCATAATTGCAATAGTTGGGTCTATGCATAAGGACTTAATAAGTCCGGCGTTTTCTTTTTGGCTTAGCATGGCATGAACGGCTCCAACTATGCCATCTAGTTGTTTTTTTTGGCTAATCTCAGGCGGAAATGCGCATGATATCATTAATCCATTTGTTGATACATCAAGGAGAGCAGGCTTAGCTCTATGCAATTTTGTGTCTTCTGGCTTAGAAACACTATAGATTGCTTCCAAAATTTGGCTACCTAATTTTTCTAAGTCTTCTTCTAATTTTTCTAACACTTTCTTTTCATTACTCATATGATCACCCAAATACGGTATATATATTTGTATTGAACTGAAGCCAATCATGGGGCGTATCTCTATCTGCTCCTTTCCTGTATATTTGGAAAGCAATACAAAAGATGGCGCTGCTCTTGGCTGGCTAGGTGGTGCATTCTTTTCAGCGGCTTCTGAAGCTCGCCTTAAAAGCGTTACACGATTTTGATAGTCAGAAAAAGTTTCACCCGGCTTTGGCTCCACATAATCTTCCACCTCACCAAATAGGGGCAGTCCGGATGTCAGCATATGAAAATCACTAAGTGACAACATTTTAATATTACTAGACGCTTTTTTACTAGGTACTTTATTACTAGACGCTGCTTTTTGCTGGCTGGCTGATGGCGCGCCTTTTTTAGAGGCCGCTATTAAAAGATCTGCACGCTGTTTATAGTCACTAAAAGATTCACCTGTCTTTGGCTCCACAAAACCTTTCAGATGATGCGGACGCACACCATCTTGCAACATTAAAAAGTCACTATTCCCCAATCGCGTAATTTCATCACCTGGCATGAACAACCCCCCAGATCCTTCCAGATCCTTAACGACTTCACTATAGCTTTGGACACATTGACACCATAGAAAGTTCATTGCGTACGAGTTGTGTATGAACAGGCACTATTTGTCAATTCTTAGAGGAGCTCGCTTGAGTATACACCTTAATGATTCCCTTCCCTGGGATATTTCTGATGCGGGATTCGGATTACCATTTTTTATTAGTTTTTCTCAATAACTAAATGCCTTAGAGCGGTCTGATTTTATTGCTTTGCTTTTTTTGTATAGATCTAGCCTCTTCTAGCTCTTTTAGCTGACCTATGGCAAATTTAAATGCATTTTTGTTCTCACCTAAGAACGCCTTCCATTTCTCAGGTTTAGGCATTAGCTCAATCTTGCCAACAATACTAATCTCTTTTTTTACAAGAACATCAGCTAATCGAATTGCAACCACTGAATTTAGTAATGATTTAGCATCGCCATAGCCATATTGACTAAGTGGCTTAATTTTTGAATACTCTTCTCGAGTTAAGAAAACAACTGGCTCAAATGATTGTTTAAAATTCGTGGCAAATTCTTGTTCATTCTTAGATTCCATAGCAAGTTTTTGCAACCATACCGATAATAAAATTATTCCTGTGCAAAATGCTGGGGCCTTCGCGTCATAGGCGATCCGAGCCTTTTGTGTGAAATCAGAAGTTGTTGCAACATAGTCAATATCATTATCCTTAGCTAAATCGTAGTTATTAAAGGCTTTAAGCAATGTTTCATCGGATTTAATTAAGTCCGTTAATACATTTAGATTTAAGTTGTTAAGCATAAGATTTAAAAATGCAGAAAATTTATCAGCACATTCATTGTATCCAGCACCGGTAAGATTCAATTTATTTGGATCTGTAGTTCCTGCAAATAATATTTGCATATGGCTACCATATTTAGCGCTAAATTTTTTTACAAGATCGGTATCAATTTTTTCATCACCAACAAAGCTTCGCATCAGAACGGAATAGAAAGTATTAGGTGCGCCAGTAATAATTATCGTATTTGGATCTTGCAGAAAGCTTTCAAATTTCTGTAAATCATTGTATTTATATGCATCCAACATTCCCGTATTATCAGGGTTGGCTTTGTGTAATTCTTCTTTTGCAGCATCTACCGCAAGTTTTCTACGTTCATTAGGTGCAAGACCGTTATGCTCTGTCTTATCTTTTGGATTGCTAACTTTTCCAGAAAGACTTTTTGCAGTAATACCCTTGTATGTCGCTGAGTTAATTGGTTCAGTATAGATGCCACTACTGATTACCTGCACGTCATGGTATTTATTATGAAACTCCTGGGATAATTTTGAATTTACGACAGCTCGATTTAGTATAGTATCAACGAATATTTTCCCATATTCTTGATCTTGTTTGCTTCTAAAATTAGCATTATAAAACTCTTCACATAGTAGCGCAGCCTGATCCCGACGTTGCTTTAAAAATAGAATTGGGGTTGGTATCGGACGATTAAGATTACTTAATTTTGAATCTAAATATAAAGCAAAACCATGTGCATTTATACCCTTTTTATTAAGGGCTGTTAGTTTATTGTTAATAAACTCTGCAACCTTTTGGTCTTCCTCATACCTAGATAAAAGCAAAATTTGTGGGATTATAAACCCCAAAATCTTTACAAGCATTGTAGGTTCGCTTATGCTATCTACGAGATTCTTACCAATTATGCCTGATATCTTATCCTTGTTTGCTACGAACCAAGAATATGGAATGTTAATAGTTAGTAAATTCTTTTCTTTATCTTCTTGAATTAAATAACTTTCCCTTAATGCTGTAATTAATCGTTGACCGTTGTCAGATATGGTTAATTTGTCAAGAGTGCAAGATTCAATAGTAATTGTTTCAGAATTTAAATCTAATGTGTAATTAGTGATTGGGTACGACGCGTCAATGATTGGGTTTGCAATTGTTATCAGAATATTTTCTGGTTTAACTCCCAGAGATTGTAACCATATGATTTGAAAATGTGCTAATTCTATTGTATCAGGATCTCCTGGCTGTATATTAATCACGGCTTGGCGAGACTGATTATCTCCAGTCAGAAATTCGTAAGCATGTCGGCTATAGTCATCCAAAACATGCTGGGCATACCCACTCAACATTTCAGCTGATTGCAGTTCTAACTGGTATCTACATTCCAACAAATCATTCAAATGCATGCCTGACATTATTTCACCTATTACCATTTTGATTTATTACACGATTATAACAAGCTTTCAACTCAAGTAAAGACCTGCACAGATGGTATTAATTAACGATCAATTCCTAAGTTTTAAACTGGGTACTTCGGCTTTTAAATCAGGGGGATTTAGCCGTAGACTTTGCAATAAGTATTCCTAAAATTTTCCTTCCGCATCACGGGAAATCCACAATCCCGCCTCATTTGGTCTACTTCTGGAATCTTCAAAAGTGTGAGAATTCGATGCAGATGTATATTCTCTGTGTTAGGTAGGAACTTTTCACGCCAACTCCTAGCTACTTTAATTGTCTTATAAAAGAATGTATTAGATCTGCTAAAGTCTTCTTCAACTTCTGCGGTAATCTTAACATCACGTTGGATCTTATCTTTTTCTGGATATGTTTTAATTAGCGTTAGTAAGATCAGATATGCCAATTCAATTTCTTTATCAGTTAAACTCTTCGTTAAATCTCTGTGCGATAATTTGTCGAAATAATATTTCATAAAATGCGTATTGATGTAATCCTTATGTTCCTGATTACGCTCTGGATCCATTGCGTCTACCTTGATGTACACCTCAGGAAATTCAAGAAATAAATTCATTGCGAGGTGATGACGATCACTATTACACACAAAAGCCACCGCCCATATTTCGTTAGCATTATCCGTAATACACTTATTAATATTGGTGAGATTCTGGATATTAGCCAATGCTTGCGGCGCACACTTGCAATTCTCAGCTACTGACAACACCATAAAAGAGAGATCTTTAATTATCTCGTCACAAAATAACCGTATTTCGAATATCCTATTAACCAAAGGTAAGCTACTGCATCTAAGTACGGTTCTAAGAAAGTTCTTTCTAGCATCAGAATTTTCGTTAAAATACTGTGCGATTTCAGGAATCTTGAATAGCCTGTTAAATACGTCGATAGAGCCAAATAGTGCTATGGAATCTAATTTGTCCAATATCTTTGGCATCAGTATAGAGATTTCATTTTCAGACAATATTCGATTGAGCTCCTGTATATCATCATCATGTATACATCCACCAAGTCTAGAATCTAAATCCATAATAATCTCTTCCTAAAATTTATAATTAGTTATACACTCTAGATTATAAAACAAACCCACAAAAAATAGCAACAACCATTAACTATTCATAATGTGTAAACATACGGTGAATAATTACGGTACGATTTGCGTTATCTACATCATATACAATTCTATACGGACCGACTTCAAGACAGCTATGTGCTATCGGATAATATTTTATCAGTGGAGCATGGCAACATTCCGCTCTGGATGTTGGGATTTTTGTGGTAATGGGACTGAGCTGAAATAAAAAATCCCCACAGCTGCATTTGTCGATTATTGGCGGAATTTAAAAAACTGCCACCTGAGACTAAAGTGGCAGTTTTTTGACAGATTAAAGATTAGCTGTTGTTGGGAGTAGCCTGAGGTTTTGGCTTATATTTCATCATTGTAGCTTTGAACTGATCTATAGTAATGCTTGGATTGATCTTTTGTAAACATTGCACAACGACGCCCTTCTCAGTTTCGCCGCTTACATGCGCTGCTTTACCACTTTTCATGCATTGTTCAAATTGTTGCGGAGTTACTCCCAGGTCAGCACTCATATTTTGTACCGGTGTATTGGCAACAGCAAAGCATATAGAAGGACATAGCAATAACATATATTTAAGTCTCATGGGATCCACTCTGGTAAATGTAAATAATATTACTGTAGTACAAAAATATTGCATTTTCAAATCGCAGCAAGATTCGTTTGCGCTACTTGAGTATCTCTTTCAAAAACAATATATAATATTGCAACTGCAGCCAAAGCATAACAATAATATACATTCGGCACAACTTCTAAAGGCGAAACTTTTGCTATAGTACTAGCCAACAATACTTGTGCTCCATATGGTATTATGCCCTGAAACACGCAAGAAAATATATCTAACCATGAGGCGCTATAATGCGGTGGAATGTTATATTTTTTTGCGATGTCTTTAGCAATTTCACCACAAAATATTATAGCTATAACATTGTTTGCTAACAAGATATCAAACACACTAACAACGGCGCCAATTATAAGCTGAGATATTTTTTTACCGCCGTTTATTTTATCAATCAAGCGCGATAATTTATCTACCGTATCTTTGCTAAATTTTGAGCCGGCTAACCCTGATAGACCGCCAACCATTAATGAAAGCAACATAATATCATGCATGCTATGGAAGCCGGCGGTAAGTTTTTGGCTTAAAAATAGTATTCCGTGCGAATTATTAGTTGCAAAACCTACGGCACTAGCAAACACTATACCAACCACCAAAGCAACCAATACGTTTGTTCCTGTTATGGCAAGCAACATCACTACAATATATGGAGCAACAAGAATCATTGAATAATCGCAGGATACTATTGTTGGAGTGCTGCCGATCTTTGCAAACAATATACCTATAGTAATTATAGACGCAATGCCTGCAATCTTTGCGTTCAGCTTAAAACGTTGCTTCATGTCAGCTTCTTGCGACATAACAGCTGCAATAGTTGTGTCAGAAATAACTGATAGATTATCCCCAAACATGGCACCGCTAATAACTGTAGCTATAGTTAATGCTGGCGAAAGACCTGCCTGGGACGACAATCCAGCTGCTATTGGAGCAATAGTGGCTATGGTACCCATAGAGGTACCAATCGCAGTCGAAATAAACGCAGCAATAATAAATATACCTATTAGCAAAAATTGTGATGGTATCCATGATAAAGCCAAATTAACTGTTGCATCTACACTACCAATAGCTTGGGTAATCTCGCTAAAGGCGCCAGCTAACAAGAAAATACTACACATAGTTATGATATCGCGATGCCGTACCCCGTCTAAAAAGGCATGCATCTTTTGTTGCGTATCGCCTTTATGTAGCCACCAGCCCAGCATAATTGCCGGCAGTATCGCAACCAGGGGCGATAATTGATAAAATGCATCTGCAACGCCAATAGCTGTAAAATATATGCCACTGCCAACAAAGAGCAGCACGAATAATAAAATTGGTACAAAATTAATTAAATACGTCACGTTTACCTCACAAATATCAAATTTTTGTTAGCATAACACCTTGTTATACTAATAATCTATAAGTTTGTGATTACCTAACTTAACCCATTATTTTTTTTATACAATTTAAATAACTAAGGCTCGCTGCAGTCTTTAACTTTGAATGGTTATATTTATATAGTATTATAATTATATCTTAGTAAACACCAAGGAAAACATTGTGAGCAAATATACTATTGGCGTGGTAGTTGGAAGCCTGCGTAAAGAATCACTGAATCGACAACTTGCTAATGCATTGTTTAAAATGGCTCCGGCAGATTTTACATTCAAACATCTTGAAATTGCATATTTACCATTATACAACCAAGATCTAGACGGCAAACAACCTGAATCCGTTAATAACTTTAAACAAGAAATAATGCACTGCCAAGGCTTGATATTTGTAACCCCAGAGTATAACCGTTCAATTCCAGGTGTATTAAAAAATGCACTAGATCAAGGTTCACGTCCATATGGGCAAAATGCTTGGGCAGGAAAACCAGCTGGTGTATTAGGAATATCTGTAGGCACAATTGGTACAGCACTTGCCCAACAACATTTACGTAACATACTCGCATATCTCGATGTTCCTACCCTAGGGCAACCTGAAGTATTTCTGCAAGCTAAAGAAGGATTTTTTGATGCGTCTGGCAGCATAGGCGAACAAAGCAAGCAGTTCTTACAAAACTGGATGGATAAGTATGCCGCATGGGTTAAACAACACGCCTAATTCATCGCGTCAAATTAAAAAATACTGGGTCTTTTATGTAATTTTTATAAGTGCAATTTCTATTTTGGGTGGCAGTGCCTACCTTAATCGAGTCGCTATAAAAGAATTTGATCCAGTAACGCCTATCTTTACCGCAACAGATTATTCCGAGATGCTTTTAGTGCGTTACGATGGATTTTTTCTACAGTATTATTACAGGGGTAATAACCCAGACAGATTAAATATTATTCTTAAGACTATGAAAAAACTTACTGTATCGCTACGACATAAATTACTAAAAGGCGATTATATTTTCTCTCTACATGACGGCGTACATTATAAATATCCTTGGCCAGTTTTAGGTTTTGCTGGTACCGATAAACTAATTAATAATTCAGATGTGATTTTAATCCCAGATCCAGATGCCCTTTTAGGCTACTCAAACTTATTTAGAGAAGTTGACAAAGCAATATATGACACACCATGGTCTAATAAGATCGCTAAAGTTTTTTGGCGTGGCAGTGCAACCGGGGCAGGACCAGAAAATAACGATCTAAGCGGCACTGCGCGGTTGCGTTTTATGAACTATGCCAGCAAACTCTATTTTACTGATGTTGGTTTAACTTTTTATACACAACAGTTAAATCCCAACTTTAAAAAGCTTTTATCTTCCGTTTATAGTATAAAACCAAGAGTTACTGTTACAGAGGCAATCAAATATAAATATTTGATTGATATAGACGGAAACTCATGCTCATATTCACGGATGGCTTGGATTTTATATTCTAATAGCTTATTAATGAAGCATGCTAGTATTTATAAACAATGGTACTACGACCAAATGCAACCGTATGTACACTATATACCAATTTCGGAAAATTTTAATAACTTACAAGAACAGTACATTTGGACTGAAACAAACCAAGAATCTGCTCAAACAATCGCAGAAAATGGCAGGATATTTGCAAAACACATATTTAATGAAAATAAATTGCTTGATTCTTTTGAGCAAGGTCTCTTGCAATATCATGCACTGATCAATCTTTATCCTCGAACATATGCTCACTCTCCAACCACATTACATTGATAATGCCACATGCGCATGCTAACCCCACTCCTAATACCCAACAAAAATACCACATTTTTACTTTTCTTCCGATTAATATGATCCGTGTTGCAACGTAACCTTACCACGCATAACACTATAAACCCAACTAGTATATAAAAGTATAATTGGTACTAATATAATCACTGCAATTAATCCCCACTCTAAAGTTAAATGGCTGGAACATGCATCCCAAATAGTTAAACTATGACTTGGGTTTAAGCTAGATGGCAACACAAATGGGAACAATGCCGTAGCAGCAGTTAATATAGTAGTAATGATTCCAATGCTATTAATAAATAATGCAATTACTGGCTTATCATATTGGCTTAGAACTATAGATGCTTTTGTAGCAAGTATGCTACAAATTGGTAACAACCAAAGATCCGGATAGACAGTATAATTATTTAACCAACCGGAAACTTGTGCAACGACTTTTTGAGTAGCAGCAAATCCAGTGTTTAAATCTGGTATAGATTCTATTACATAGCCTTTAATATATAAGCTGACAAATAGTCCAGCACAAATAAAGCTCACTATAAACCCTAAGCCAAAAAATCTAACACATGCTTTAGCACGACGCGCTAAATTTTCTTGCAGTTTATATTGCAAGAATAACGCGCCTTGCACTACACACATAAATAAACTAACCAATCCAAATATTATTGTTGCAGGTGTTAATAAATCAAAAAAACTACCATTATAAATCGAATGTAAGTCATTGTCGTAATAGTATGGCAAGCCAATAAACAAGTTACCTATTGCTACACCAAACACTAACGCTAGTACTAGACTACTTATAAATAACAACATATCCCAAGTTCTACGCCAATTAAGAGATTCTATTTTACTGCGATAATCAAACCCGGGTGGTCTTAAAATTAGCATTACGACCACTAACAGTAACGCAAAGTATAAACTTGAAAATGCCGCAGCATAGGCGTTAGGCCAAATTGCAAATAATCCAGCACCAAGCGTGACTAACCAAACCTGGTTTCCCTCCCATGTGGGCCCTATAGAGTTAATTATTAAACGTCTTTCATTCTCTTGCTTGCCTATAATTGGCAATAAGAAATTAACCCCGATATCCATGCCACCGGTTACGGCAAATGCAATCATTACAAAGCACATGATTGCCCACCAAATAATTTTTAACGTTACATAATCGAACATTAAGTTTTTACCTCGAAGAAATATCTTCCAGTCCCTAGACTGCTTGGCCCTAAACGCGCATACTTAAACATAAGATACAATTCAACCACTAACAATGCTGTATATAGTATAACAAATCCAGCTAGGCTAGTTGCTACTTGCGTTGTAGAAATAGACGATGTTCCTAAAAATGTAGGTAATATTTCGCCTATCGCCCAAGGCTGCCTGCCATATTCAGCAACGATCCAGCCGGATTCAGCAGCAATCCATGGTAATGGTATAGACCAAATTACAAGTCTTAAAAACCATTTTTTATGTTGAATCGTACGTTTGGTGTTGTAATATATTGCAATACAAAAAATTAATAGCATCAGCACACCACAACCTACCATGATACGAAAGCTCCAAAATAACGGTGCTACTTTAGGAACGCTAAGCTTGGCTGCTTCCGCAATTTGTGAACTAGTGGCTGTAGTTGGATCTTCTACAAATCTTTTGAGTAATAATCCATACCCCAAATATTCTTTGTTTTTATCAAATGCAGCTATAGTTGCTGAACTCTTGTCACCGGAACGAATTTTTTTCAATTCAGCAAAAGCTAGCATTCCCAAGCGAATTTTGTCTTGGTTTTCGGATATTATATCTTTGATTCCAATAATTGGGATGTCAGTGCTGCGTGTAGCTATTAAGCCTAACACGTAAGGAATTCGTACCGCTAATTTCGTGGATTGAGTTGCATCGTCTGGAAATCCAATCAACGTAAACGCAGCTGGTGCTGGCTGTGTTTCCCATTCGGCTTCAATGGCTGCCAGTTTAGTTTTTTGCACTTCACCTACTGTATAACCACTAGCATCACCCAGTACTATTACTGATAATATTGAAGCAAGTCCAAAGCCACAAGCGACAGCAAATGAACGCTTCGCAAATGCTAGATCTCGATTTTTTAACAAATAGTAGCTACTAACACCAAGTACAAACATCGCACCAGTCACATAGCCACTGGCAACAGTGTGCACAAACTTTACTTGTGCCACAGGGTTAAAAAATACTTCTGCAAGACTAGTTAACTCCATGCGCATAGTGTCGTAATTAAATGCAGTTCCTACCGGGTTTTGCATCCAAGCATTAGCTATTAATATCCATAATGCCGAGAAGTTTGCCCCTACTGCAATAGCCCAGGTTACAACTAAATGTTTTACTTTGCTAATACGCTCCCAGCCAAAAAAGAACACGCCGATTAATGTAGATTCTAGGAAAAAGGCCATTAAACCTTCAATTGCTAATGGTACACCAAAGATATCACCTACGTAGTGCGCGTAATATGCCCAGTTAGTACCAAATTGAAACTCTAAAGTGATGCCAGTTGCAATGCCCATTGCAAAATTTATGGCAAATAACTTGCCCCAGAATTTAGTCATGTCTTTGTATATGACATTGTTTGTCATGACATAAACTGATTCCATTATCGCTAGGATAAAACCCAGACCAAGGGTCAATGGCACGAACAAAAAATGATATAGCGCTGTAATCGCAAATTGTAAGCGCGATAAATTTACTAGAGACTCATTTATCATAGCTGGTCCTTAACTATATATCCGTGTTGCAAAGATTTCGCCCGTTACAGGCTGCTTGGTATGTTTAAAGAATGCGCCCCACAAGCAATACAACAACGTTAATTTTATGAGTAAAATTATTATAACTTCACGACCAAGCGTTGCTTTAAACATAAATCCATTTAGTATGCATATTGCGGTAAATAAAACTGTATCATAATGACACGCAAATTGTAAGTATTAACTAAGTAAATACTTACGTATTTAACCTTGGTGACTTTGGTGACTTTTTAGGAGCTGCTGTCGTCCCAGGTTCCAGAACCAAACTTGGGGGTCTCTGGAGGCTCTTAAAAAATATTTCTTTAGATTTGGATGGTGAAGTATTCTTTATACTTGCATCTGTTCCATTATAAGATTCCGGTCCTCTTATGGGAGAAGCGTGACTTGATGACGCTACACGAGCACCAATGTCTTGTTTTAATTTTAAAGCTAGCTGATTTATCGAATTAATATCATTACTGTCATTATTTATACGTATAATCTGCATATAATTAGCCATTCTAGTGATACAGTCCTCCTCCTCACGCAAACGAAATTTACGAAATTTCTTAAAGTCAGGAAATTTTGTTAAATTATAATCTCTTGTTCCGGCTGTGACATGGCAGTCTTTGCTATCTTCTCTGTCCAAAACTCTATTATATTGAATAAATTCATCACTACAAGTAATATGCAGAAGAATAAAGTTGAAATTGTTTAAGTTTTCAAAATGTTTTGTAAGCATATCTTTTGATAGGCGTTTTCCAAAATTACCCTCTACAATTGCCGTATTGTTTGACTTGCGAATGCACAGCATATTATAAGCCACCAGTTTAAGTGTCGCGTCATATAAACTCTCTTCGTCAACTTTATAAAAATTGAATAGCCTTGACAGAAACGAACTAAAATACGATCTTTTATAACTTTTAATGGAATCAGCCAAAATATCTTTATCTATATTAATAATTTGACCTTCTACTAATCTTAAAAAACTTTTAACAAGCTCAGTTTTTCCCGCTCCGTTAGACCCCACGACAAAAATAACAGTCCCGAATTCATCTGACATCCCTAAACCTCAATTTAATACAACACCTGAGCTTTCAATCTAACACACGCGTTAAACGCAAGTAATGCTACCAAATTTTATTATAGTCAGCAATCCTTTTATTGACCTAGCACACAATTTTAATCTTACCTAATATGTACTATACTTCAAAGTATAATGGATAACAAAATTAATAAATCAAATATTTCTAAAAATTATTTCCCCTCTATTGTACATATAACAGAGGATAAAACCAATATTGACGTTGAAGGTAACATGCAAGAAGAACCTACGGTAACAGATGTTCTAAATGATAAAATTGTACCACCTTCACCACACACACCTAGTTTATGATATACTGTCTCGTAAATGAACTATAGACATATATATCACGCTGGTAACTTCGCAGATGTGTTCAAACATTGGATTTTGACATTAATACTAGACAGGTTGTGTGTCAAAAATACTCCATTCTGTTTGCTGGATACACACGCCGCTTTGGGTTTTTATAACCTACAGCATGATAACGCGCAAAAAACCCTAGAATATAAATCTGGGATTGCAAGGATTTTGGAACACGCCCCTGATCCTGCATTTAAATCATACGTTAATATAGTCAACAAATATCGTCACGATCATAGCGCATACCCTGGTTCTGGGGCCATTATGCATGAATACTTGCGTGATAACGATCGTTTAATACTTAACGAGTTACATCCAGAAGATTATCAAGCTTTAACTGATAACTTTAAAAGTGATAAACGCATACAGATTATGCAACAAGATGCCTATATTTGCATAAAAGCGGTTTTACCTCCTAAAGAACGCCGCGGTTTAATATTAATCGATCCACCATTTGAACAAACCGATGAATTTTCAAAAATAATAACGGGCCTAAAAGATGGTTTAAAACGTTTTGCAACTGGTGTTTATGCAATTTGGTATCCTATAAAAGATAGAAAGCAAATTGATAAATTTTATCGTGAACTAAAAGACATGAGTCTTAAGAATGCAATCGGTATTGAACTACATGCTAATGATAGTATTTTAGAACAATTGCATAGTTGTGGCATGATCATTATAAACCCACCTTGGAAATTGCAACAAGATTTAGAAGCTAACATGCCCACCCTGATCAAATATTTAGAACTAAGCAAAGGCAGTTATAAGTTATTTGACTTTAGTTTATAATAAAAGATAATCTAACTATAGTACAAACACCAAGAAGATCTTAAATGAGCGATAGCATTGGCGTTGCGATAGAAAACTCTCCTCAAATGCCAGAAATTAAAAACAAAATCAATTATCTGGTGTTGTTTAAGCAAATAGTTAATTTAGTTACACCATATTGGCGTTCCGAAGAAAAGTACATCGCATGGGGTATGCTTATTGCTGTTTTAGCATTAAATATGACCTTAATTTATTGCGCAGTTTTAATAAATACTTGGAATGGCAATTTTTATGATGCACTACAGCGTCTTGATAAATCACATTTCTCCAGCCTGTTAGCTCAGTTTTTCTTACTGGTTACTTTCTATATTGTTATTGCAGTATCTTCATCCTTTTTAGAAGCATACCTAGGCTTTAAATGGCGAATTTGGCTTACAAAACAAATTATGAATGATTGGCTTCACAACAGTACATTTTGCAAATTGTTTAGTTATAAAACAAAAACTGAAAATCCTGACCAACGTATTAGTCAAGATGTAGCAAGCTTTACATCATCGACGCTCTCATTAAGCTTAAATATTGTTACACAGCTAATAAAAAGTGTTACTTTTGCTTTTATATTGTGGAAGTTATCAAGCACATTAGCATTACCGTTACCCGGTGGCGCCAATCTTAATATCCCGGGTTATATGTTATGGTTAACCATAATATATGTTACTTTCTCCACCTATGTTATCTATAAATCAGGCAAACCGTTGGTGGCTTTGGACTATACGCAAGAAAAAGTCGAGGCTGATTTTCGTTTTAGCCTCATGCGCATTCGTGAGCGGCGTGATGAAGTGTCGATGTTGAGCGGCGCTAAAGCAGAAGCAGTATTTTTGAATAAAAATCTTTTAAGTGTCGTAAAAAATTACAAACAAATTATATTACGAAATATTTATGTAAATAGTTTTCAAAATTTATTTAATAATTTTACTAATCTGCTACCAATTTTAGCAGCAGCTCCAATGTTTTTTTCTGGTGCTATAACATTGGGTATATTAATGCAAATCGCTAATGCATTTGGGCAAGTAGAAGGCTCTTTGATGATATTTGCGCTTAATTTCCAGGAGTTTGCATCTTGGAAAGCTACTTTTAATCGTATTGTTGATTTCAGAACTGAAATGGCTGAATTAGCCCCTAAAGTAGCAGCTAATAGCACTGAATTAAATGTGCACCGATCTGTTGATCACAATGAACTACATATAAATAATTTGACCTTACATTTACCGCAACTAACAAACTTATCGAAATTTGATTTCCATATTAAACCACAAGAACATGTGCTAATTATGGGGCGTAGCGGCTTAGGAAAAAGCACTTTGCTAAAATGCATCGCTGGGCATTGGCCCTATGCGTCAGGTAACATAAAACGCCCCGAGGATATTACTATCATTCCTCAAAAACCATATTTTCCAATAAGTACGCTGCGAGATAGTTTATTATATCCTCACTTAGAGCATGCTATTGACGATCAAGAGATTAAGCGCGTATTACATGAGTGTGCGCTAGATCACTTACAAGAAGATTTAGATATAGTACACGATTGGAATGCAATTTTATCTCTAGGTGAACAGCAACGCTTGAATATTGCAAGAGTAATTATTTCTAAACCAAAATGGTTAATTTTAGATGAGCCGACTGCTTCGATGGATAAAGTGTTAGAGACCAGGTTATTTCAGGCCTTATATAAAGAGCTACCTGATGTAACATTAGTAACGATAGGCCATGCGCCATCCCTTAAGGATTTGCACACCAGATGCATAGAGTTTTAGTTTGAACTAAGAATCGCTACCATTTCTGTATCTAAATGAGGTAATAAATGTGAACCACCTTCAAGAATATGTTCCTGAAAAGGCTTATTAAAGGTCATTTGTTCACGTTTTTTTTCATCAGCTTCAGATATCGGGCTGATATACTTTTTATGATTATAATTTGAGTTCATTATATTACCTTATAACACCTAGGGCGTAGCGGAGTTAACCCCGCTACAGCAACGCCATATTATTTACATTGACGATTTTTTTTACATGATTTACAAGGGCACTTACAATGACAGAAATTATAAAAGAATGCCACTAAAGCACCAAATATAAATCCATGAATAAAGCCCCATGCTAACCCAATTAGCGAGCCAATAAATGTAGCTGTGAATCCAAAATACACATATGAGAATATTTCAACAAACGGCGTTCCCATGCCTATAGTCATGCTTAGCATTGCGATTATAAACATATACAGGCCCCAGACTATACCTAGCGCCATACCTAAGTTGCATACACTAAGTCTAGAAGTACAGCATTCGCCGATAGTGCAACATTCTTTTTTACCACTGTCCATACTATGTCTCCACAAAATTTAACTCAGTTACTCAAGTATAATACAAAAAAAAGCAAATTTGAATAATATTTGCATTGCCGCATAATTCATTAAGTTCTACATCCATTCATAACAATGCCGCGATTACAAAGTATTCTATTTCGCTTGCAATATGTTTCTACGTATTATATCAATGTAAACTAGTAATATCGGTTAATATGAATTTATGAATAAAAAGCTAGCTCTATATAGTATATTTTTGGTTTTGGGTGTGACGCTAAATTTGTATTATTACTGGGGTAGTATTTGGACAATTTGGGCCAAACACTATATAAAAGATCAAGATATAATAATATCTATGACCACAACACCACATAGGATCAAACAGCTTGAAGCCCCTCTTGAATGTCTCGCACGACAAAATGTTGCAGTTCGTCAGATATATATAAGCATACCTTACGTGTTTAAACGCGAACAGATGACCTACAGCGTCCCGGATTGGCTAGACAATTACCCCAACGTAACTATTTTGCGTACGCAAGATTATGGTCCAGCCACTAAGTTGCTTGGGGCGCTAAAAAATGCGCAAATTAATCCCGATACTATTATTGTTGCCGTGGATGATGATACTTGTTACCCCGATAATACTATTTTACAACTAGCAGTACGCGCCAAACGCAATCCGTACAAAGCTATAGGTATTTCAGGGGCTGAATTAGATTTTGATAAAAATAAATCTGGTGGCATCATAAAAATTATGCGCGATCATGCAGATGTAAGTATATTAGAGGGTTTTGCTGGGGTAGCTTACCGTGCTGTTTTTTTTGATGACGAGATTTACGACGTGGTAAATGCCCCTAATTGTTGTTACAACAGCGACGATCTATATATTTCATTTCATTTAGCTAAAAATCATATTAAACGTGAGTCTATATATAATAGGTTCATAAAAGTTACTAATATTAAGCAACAGGGTTTTGGCTTTGAAAAAGACGCCTTATTTCGCTTAAATGGTAGTCAGGCTACTAGGTATCTGGAGTGTGCACGCTACTTGAAGCAAAAATATCCACATGTAGCATTTTCTATTAAGCCAAGTTGACAATATGTTTGCTTGTATTATAGTTAAAATAACTTTTCCATACTGAATCAGGTAGACTTAAACATGAAATCACAAGCATCTTTAAATGGTTTTTCTCTTATTGAACTTATGGTTGTTATAGCAATCGTTGCCTTGTTAGCGGCTGTTGCGATACCATCTTATAGAGATTACACAAATCGCGCTAAAATGTCTGAAGTTAATAGTCTGATTGGCCATCAGTTAGATGTTTGGGCTGAAAAGAATACTTTAGGTGTTGCAACAACGGTTACACAAACCAACCCTAGCGATTATATAAATAGTATCACCTTGACTTTTACTGGTTCTAATACAGGTCTTGTTACGGCAGTTTTAAATACTACCAATTTGACATTCCTAACTGGTGCAACCAGCGTAATATACACACCAAGTGTGAGTAACAATATTGCAACATGGAGCTGTTTCTACACTGGAACAACCAATCTAAGTACATACTTCAGCGGCACAAGCTGTACCTGTCGTGATTGCCCAACCTAATATGTCTAAGACGGTGCATCCTACACAGAGGGGGCACCGTTTTTTGTCTTATAGCAGTAAGGTTTTAAAATGCAATGCAAATGGCCGCTCTATCTAGTCTTGTTTTCTATAGTATTTATTTCAAATCTATATTATTATCGTAAGTCTTTAACAGAAATTTATATGCGTTATGCTTTAAAAAATGAGTATATCGTAATTTCTCTGTCAACTACACCGTATCGTATTGATAAAATTGGCCCAACACTAGCTACAATATTAGCTCAAAAAGCTCCAATAAAAACCATATACTTAAATATACCTTACGTTTTTAAACGCGATAATACCGTATATCAAATTCCAGAATGGCTATCAAACAATAATAAAATTAAGATTTTGCGCTCTGATGACTACGGCCCAGCCACTAAGTTATTAGGTACTTTAGCCAATGCTAACTTACCTGCTCATGCTATTATTATAACTTTGGACGATGATGTCTACTATCCTGATAACCTAATATTACAATTAGCATATAAAGCCAAGCTACAGCCTGAGCGTGCTATAGGATTGATCGGCGCTAATCTTGATCCAGCTGCTGAATTAGGTATTACAAAAATTAAGAAAAATGACGCGATAGTAAGTATATTGCAAGGGTACTCTGGTATTGCTTACAGAAGATATTTTTTTGATAACACTGTATTTGAAATTTCTAAAACTCCTCCAGAATGTATAAATAGCGATGATATTTATCTGTCTTATTATTTAGCTCGACATGGTATACAGAGGCAAGTATTACATAATGCTTACATAAGTGCATGTGACGTACGTTGGCAGACAGACATTGGCACTGACAATTATTCTTTGCATATGTTAACACCTACCCCTGCCGAAAAACATAAGAATTGCATGAATTTTTTAACAACACAATACTCTCAGGTGGCATTTTAATGAAAATGAAATGGCTTATTTACTGTATTCTGATAAGCTGTGGGCTATTATTAAATTTTCATCAATTTCTTGTCGAGCAATATATGCGGTTTCGAACCCGCAATGAATATGTCGTCATATCTTTTTCTACCACGCCATATCGTATTCATGAAATGCAAGATACAGTAGCCACTATATTGAACCAAAATACTAAAATAGCTGCGATTTATCTTGCAATACCCTATGTATTTAAACGCGACGATATCCCCTATACTATTCCAGACTGGCTGCAAAATCATCATAAAATCACAGTAATACGCACTAAAGATTATGGTCCGGCAACAAAATTGCTAGGGGTTTTAGAGCAAGTTCAATTAGATCCTAATGCCATTGTAATAACTATGGATGATGATATTAAATATCCTAAAAATACCGCCCTGCATTTAGTGTACAAAGCCAAGAAATATCCTGATCAGGCAATTGGTATTGCTGGCGCAGATTTAGATTATGATGCTTACGGAAATTTAATGCCAAATAAGATAGGCGGCTTGATTTCGAGAATAAATTCAGATGCGAATGTAACATTGCTACAGGGGTTTGCCAGCATAGCGTATCGTCGCAAATTTTTTGATGATACTATTTTTGAAGTATCTAACGCACCCCGTGAGTGTATTAATAGCGATGACCTTTATTTGTCATTTCATCTAGCCAAACACGGCATTTTACGCCGCGTCTTGAGCAATAGATATATAGATAAACTAAAAATAAACTACAGCAACGATATAGGGCATGGCAACGATGCCTTACATAATTTAACCCCCACTCCAAGCGACAAACATCGTATCTGTATTAACTACATGAAAGGATTAGCACCAGATGTCCAGTTCTAAAAAATTGATAGGTTTAGTCGCCATAATTATTCTAGTTGCGCCGATTATATATTATCAAAATCTCACACAATTATGGATGCGATATGAGTTGCGCAATGAATATATAGTTGTTTCATTAACCACAACGCCATATAGAATCCACCAAATCCAGCCAGTGATAGATTTTATTGTTACCGAAAATATATCATTAAATGCAATATATTTGAATGTACCGCATTATTTTAAACGCGATAACTTAGAATATAAAATTCCACAATGGTTACAAGATAATAAAAACATAACTATTTTGCGAACAGAAGACTATGGACCAGCTACAAAACTATTAGGTTCATTAGAACAAGCTGCGATGCCGGAAAATGCAATTATTATCACCGTAGATGACGATATAACTTACCCTAAAAATCTACTGTTGTATTTAGCATATAGAGCCTACAAAAATCCAGATAAAGCTATAGGTATATCTGGCATGAATCCACATTATAATAAAAAAGGCCAAATAATAACCGACGGTTCTGGAATTGGCTTAAAAGCTAATTTTACTAATAATGCATCAGTAGCAATTCTTGAAGGCTTCGGTGGTATAGCTTATAGACGCAAATTTTTTGATAATTCAATTTTTGAAATTGTTAATGCTCCGCGAGAATGCATCAATAGCGATGACTTGTATCTTTCATTTTATCTTGCGCATCATAACATCGATCGCAAAGTACTAAGAGATCGCAATATGAGCTTGGATTACATAACCTGGAATCAGGTTGTAGGTTTTGATGTAGATGCCCTGCACCGATTATCTCCTACCCCTGCAGAGCGCCATCGTGCTTGTGTGGTATTTATGAAACAACAATACCCAACAGTTGTATTCTAAGTTACAACTGCATATGCACTTTATTCTAATGGTAGAGCATAAAGTTAATTGCATATCTATGTAATATCTGGCTAGATAAACTTAATATGCATAGACATAGATATGTATACAACTGGCTCTTAGAATGTCCTACGCCTGCTTGAGGAACAAATTGGGCATCGTCGACGACGATTATGCATTACGTTCATACGAAAACAGACGCGCTTTTGATCGCCATTTACAAGTGATTGATACGATTCACTCAAAATGTTTGAACGATCTTTAAAATCATTCTCTCCCATCGAGCGATCGATATAATTTAAATATTGAAATTTATCCACATCAACCCCTTAAAGTTAGTCATATTAATTATTAGCATAGTACAGAATAGTATCGTGATGTATATATTTTTAATAATAAAACACCGTGTAAAAATACAGTTAACAAGCATTAACATGCTCCGATAAGGCGTTGCTACCAAAATAAATTATATTCAGATCACGTTATTTACAAGTTATAATTAGGCAATAACTAAAATAATCAATACACGTGCATATTATTCACCAGAATGTAATTTTAAACGAACGTAAAACCCGCTCATGGAAAATAATCTGTAATTATAAGGCTATTGCGCAACAGTGGCGTTATCGCCCTCCCTTGAAAATGCATCGCTGTGAATGCATTGCGGCAAGCTATTGACTCGATATGCATTCAAGAGTACTCTTTGATGAGTGGACCATATTGAATGGTTTTGTCTTAAAGTACGGGAACAGTAGATGCCTGGTGTTAGTTATAATTTTAGTGAGATCTTAAAGGCCATCCGTGTGATTATTCGGGCCATTGATGTGCATTCAAAAAATTTAGGCGCCACAGCTGGTATAACGGTTCCTCAGTTAATTATGCTAAAAGAAATTCAACAGTATGATACCATAACCACCACAAAGTTATCTGACAAAGTCAGTCTGAGTCAATCTACCGTTACCATAATCATAGATAAGCTCGTAGCCAAAAATTTAGTTAACAGAATTCGTGACCATAATGATAAACGTCAGTGGCATCTTGAACTATCTGCGGAAGGTCGACGTATATCAAGCGAATTACACTCTGTGCTGCCAGAAGGCTTTATGGAGGTATTCCCGGATCTACCATCTTGGCAGCAGAGTCAAATATTAGGTACGCTGCAACATGTTGCGGAAATGATGGATAAATAACTTTATTCATGTAGCCAGTAAAAACATAGCCACATTCTAATCCCTTAAGCAATATGGCCTTGTATTGTCATATAAAACCAAAAATATTTCATTTAAAATGAATCTAAATAAATATAATTCTTAAAGATTCTTATTATATAAATTTTTTACCCTATAAAAACTTAATGCAAAATCATTTATTGTATATTACATGATATGTATTAGATGTTATGTTCTTGGCTCTGTACGACCCCCGCACATAGAACATGCAGCTCTAAATAAATCATGATTAAACGCCATAATAACGCATGCACCACGATCCTTATTTTAACATATTTATTGTAACCACGTCTATTGAGATAGACTAATAGTGCCTAATAGCTGTATTATATAGATTGATTATGATGATTATTTAAGAGAATAATTAATGACAGGATTAGATTTAAAGCATGACGCATGTCACCAAGTCTTAACTACTATACGCAAGATCATTAGAGCTGTTGACGTGTATTCCAAACGTCTAAGGCTTGAAAGTGGAGTAACAGCGCCACAACTAATTGTGTTGAAAGAAGTGTTACATTCTGAAAGAATTACCACGACTACTATCGCCGAAAATGTAAGCCTTAGTCAATCCACCGTTACGAATATTTTAGATCGGTTGGTTGATCGAAATTTGGTAATTCGCAAACGTGATATTGATGACAAACGCATGTGGTTTATTGAACTAACTAGTGAAGGTGAAGCATTGGCGCGTAATTCACCGTCATTATTGCAGAAAGAGTTTATCGATAACTTTTTGAGCTTACCAGAGTGGCAGCAAACTCAAATGTTATCTACTTTACAACGCATTGCTGCAATGATGTATACATACTCTGAAGGAAATTATAATCAACAACAATAATCTATAATTTATAATTTATAATTTATAATTTATAATTTATAATTTATAATTTATAATTTATAATTTATAATTTATAATTTATAATTTATTATTCTGTGTAATCAGCATCTAGCAGCGGCACTTTGGTTAACAATAATATTACAGTAGCAATAGCCATACAGCCAATAATAAGTATAGATATAGATGTCAGGGTGGTAACGGTAATTAAAGTTAAAATCCAGCCGCATAACGCACCAAATAAACTCAGCATAGTAGAAAATACCGCGGTTCTTCTACCCATTGGTTGATCGCATGCTTCTATAGCAAGCCTATTAAGAGGCCCAAACAACATGGAGCTACCGGTAGAGATCAGCATCAAACACATAATACTAAATAACATGCTATCGTAAATTTTGGCGGTAACTGCGAAAATAATAGTTCCCAATAATGCTGCTAGAGTTGCTATTTTTACTAACACACCCAAATCATACTTATTTAATAGCCAATTTGTTAACTCTGACCCAACAAAAAAACACCCAAAAATAAATATTTGCGATACCCCGTAATAAAGAGTAGATGCCCCATAAACCTCCATCATTAAAAAAGGTGCTTCAAACATCCATAAAAAAAACACCCCGACTAAAAGACAGTAGCTAACGCACGGCAACATAAACTCTTTATTGCTAAGAATTTTTGCGTAGTCACGCGCAATGGTTTTAATGTGTAATTTATGTTTATTTTGAATGGACTCCGGCATATATATAAATAATGAGATAAAGCTTAAAGATCCGATAGCAGTTAAAAACCAAAATATGTAGCGCCAACTGTAAAATTTTACGATCAGAGCCCCAAACAATGGTCCAAAAGCAGGGGCCAAAATCGTGATTGCTGCCATTAGTGCTAATATTTTTATGGCTTCTTTAGTTTTAAATAATTCATGAATCGCTGCGTAACCGGCAACTAATATTGAGCAAATAGCACTGCCCTGGATAAAACGAGCTACCAACAGCAATGATAAACTATGCGCCATAGCACATGCCGCCGATGATAGTACAAATGAGAGTGCCCCGATTACTATTATTGGGCGTCTCCCGTAACGATCGGATAACGGCCCCAACATAAATTGCAAAGCACTTGCGCCCAGAAACCATAAAGTCAAAGTGCTTTGAGTTTGCTCCTGAGTTAAACCTAAATCACTCGCAATAGCTGGCATGCTTGGCAGGTACATATCATTAGATAGATATACGACCAGCTCAAAGAGAATAAGCAGGTAAGGTAAAAGCCAAATTTTTTGTTTGTGATTCATGATGCATATTATAGCCAGATATGCATCGACCTACCACTACCGCATCAAATAATAAAGTATGCTAACCTAATAAGATGCAACAAATTAATAATATAAACCATTTCGAGGATCCTGAGCAGTTTTTAGAAGAGGCTGCTGAGGCCCTGCACATAGTGTCCCCACAAGGAATAATTATCTGGGCCAATAAACGCGAGCTAGAATTACTAAGATATACCAAAGAAGAGTATATAGGACACCATATCACTGAATTTTACAGCGATCGTTTTGTTATCAATGATATTTTATGTCGCTTAGTGAATAAACAAGAAGTGGTAAATTATCCTGCCGAATTAAAACGAAAAGATGGCAGCAAGATACAGGTACTGCTAAATTCTAACGTTTATTTTAAAGATGGTGATTTTATACATGCCCGCTCATCGACTCGTGATATAAGCGATCTAAAATTATTTCAAACAAGGCTAGAAAATTCAAACGCACGAGTGCTAAATCAATTATTAAGCTCTAACACTTTAATAAATTTGATAACTAGTTGCACATGGAAAACTAATTATCAAGGTCATATAAATATTCCACAACCTAAGTGGCAAGATTATACTGGGCAAAATTTCGACGAGCAATTAAATTATGGCTGGCTAAAAGCTATTCATGCTGATGATAGGATTACACTTAAATCAAATCTTATTGCAGCACTCAAAGAGAATCGTGATTTACACCAGCTTACAAGGGTTTATAATAAAAAATATCAAGCTTATATATATTGCGGTATTTATGCTTCACCATTACTAGATATGCATGATCATGGCTTTGAGTGGACATTTATTTTGATAGATCAAACTCGGATAATTAATAGCGACGTGTTACCTATACCACTCTAGCTTGCGCCACAACATTTTTTGTATTTCTTGCCACTACCGCAGATACAATCGTCATTACGCCCTACTTTATTACTGCTTTCGATTGCGGGATTTTTTTTCTGACTAGCTGTATAATACCATTGATTATCTAGCTTCATAAATTTACTACGTTCGTGCAAAATATGTTCACAATCTTCAAAGTTATAATAAGCTTTAAATTCAACTATGCCATCTTTAGCATGTTTAGTTATCTCTGGAGCATCAATGATTTCTAATTTAGTCCATTCGCATTGATCAAACCATTCTTGCCTAGTCTTGTCTTGATCAAATAATTTTAATGCTTTACCGCGCATAGTTCTGATTATATGCGGCATATCTTTACATATGTGTGCGGTATAACGAGAGCGCATTAATTCTAAAGGGGTCTGAGCGATTTTGCTGCCATCAATTATACCCTTACAACAAGCTACAAAATCTTTGCCACTGCAGCATGGGCAGCTTGAATGTTCTTGCATGTTACAAATCTCCAAACCTTTTTACAATCATCTGTTTCACGATATCTCGCTCTTCAAATGGATCTATCTTTATAAAAATATCAGTAACCCCTCGCCCTGAATAAGCATTGACCTTAAAGCCACCACGCACATTTAATTTGATACGAATATGTCCCGGCGGATATCTGTGGCGACAGCTTTCTGAAAACCCCAATACCACTTTCGTGACTGCTGGAATAGTCTCTATCCAAGCCACGCTCCGTTTTACATGCTTATCAAGCGTTGTATGTCTACCCTGAAGTCCCATAACCTCAAAATATAACACAGTTGTATCATAAGTGATATACTTAACATGATAAATAGGTATTAAACATATGGTTATATATAATATTCAAACTAATGGCACATGTAATCAACTAGTTATAGAGTTGATCAACGATGCTGTACTCGTTGAACCTAACGCGGTAGCATATGTTTCTGGCAGTGTCGCTCTTGCAGCCGAAATTGTTGGTTGGAAAAACAAATTTAAATCATTATTTATAGGAAAACAACATTTTAAGCCATCTTTCAAAGGAACTGGAAAAATATATTTGGTTGCAACGTTAGGTAGTTATCATAAATTTACGTTAAAACCACAAGAAGAATTAATTATTAACCGCAAAGCGTTTATTGCTTGCAGAAACAGCATTACAATTCGCCCCGAAATAAAAACTTCATTTGGGGACTTGATTTCTGGAGCGCCTATTGTAAAGACTATAGCTTCCGGTACTGGTAATATAATGGTTCTTATGCCAGGTCCAGTTGTTGAGTATGAATTAAAAAATGACAAATTTGTAGCGTATGCGCATGATGTTGCAGCCTATACTAAACAATTGCATGTATATAGGGAATTTGCTGGTAAGGGTGGGTTGAATATTGCGCATAAAATGGTACAAGTATATCGAGGCACGGGTAATTTATATTTTACGCCGATTCCCAATAAAGATAGTAAAATCAAACAATAACAATTTGCTGGCTATTATTTTAATTGCTGCCATAACTGGCTGTGCTGCTCCCCCTACAGATAAGCTAGCAGTTAAAAATAATTTTAAAAAAATTTATATTAAAACTACAAAATTTAATTTAGCTTCCTACCAGAAGATTTTAAAACCTGGCGCTGATATTAATATTTATATCGAAGGTGATGGCAATGCCTGGAGAAGCAGAAATCGTTTATCTAAAGATCCATCACCGCACTATGGCACTACAATGCAATTAGCAACTTTAGATCCAAATCCAAATGTAGTTTATCTAGCTCGCCCCTGCCAATATTCGCCACAAGATTTAAAAACAATTTGTGATAGTAAATATTGGTCTTTAGCTCGTTATTCACAAGAAGTCGTAAGTGCATTAAATAGTGCTATTTCGCAAATTAAACGACAAAGCCATGCTAAACAAATAAATTTGATAGGTTATTCTGGCGGTGGTGCATTAGCAGTATTAATAACGGCACAACGTAATGATATAGCTAGTATACGTACCGTTGCAGGTAATTTAGATCTGGGTACAATGGATAAAATTCACAAAACCACACCGCTATCTGAATCTTTAGATCCCCTGTCTGCAGCAAAGCAAATCCGTCATATACCGCAATTACATTTTGTGGGGGGCAAAGATCATATTGTTCCAGAAATAGTAGCTAAAAATTTTGTAAAAAAAGCAGAGCTAGATACAAAAGCGGTAGTCGTTATTAAAAAAGCTTCTCATAATACACACTGGGATAAGCAGTGGCCAGGGCTTTTACAATTAGAATGTATATCTAAAATTCAGTAACCCTTCGCTACCTTTGAATCCACTATTGCGCCAGATATGATCATAATTGGCAACAAATTCAAAATTATCATTAAACTTTAACTCATAAGATACGCCATATTTAAGCATCAGGCGCCCAGATTGAACACTGTTGCTAACAATCGGCCCGCCGCTTACAAATTGCGAATTTATGGTATCTGCGCCACCTTTTGCATCTACATAAGCTCCAATATAAACACTAGGAATGCTTAACATATTATTAGTAGTAAATGGAATTCCTAATATTGTCCCCACGCCTAATCTAAATAGATTTATATTATTAGGATTCGTAAAAATATCATAACTACCAGCTCCATTTTCAGTATAAGATAATTGTCTTACAAAACTATATTGTGCCATGGCATTTGGAGTAAATTGCCAAAAATCTGCTAAGGAAAAAATTTTACTAGCTCGTGCTTTAAGAGTTAACTGTTGACTTGAGTAATTAGATGATGCGCCGAGTATATATCCAGGGAATGCAATTGTACGGACACCATGATAATTACTTACGCCACCAGCTATTAATGTATCAATATATATATCTTTAGGAGATTTTAATGTTGAATAAAATGTAAATTGATAGGTATTTATATTGGTAATTGTATTTGATTGCAACGCATCTGTTACCGTAGTTTTTGAATAGCTTGCTGCAGCCCCAAATCGCAGATAATGGTTGATAGTACGATCCATACCAAGTATATAACCGCGATTTTTGTCTGTGTAACCATTAAGCAATTTATTTTGTTGCTGTGTCCCAGTGCTAGAAAATGGCCTGATCCAAGCACTTACTTTGTCTTCCCCTGGAACATCGCCGGAGCTATAACCGTGATTCAAAGATGCCAAGCGAATATCTAAAGCACCTAATAATCCATCTAGAGACTGTAATGTTACTAACATTGTATATTGTGGCGGCAGTAATGACAGTAGCGCTGTAGTTAATTGAGCATCGTTTTGGATCGTTTCTAGTGAGTTTAACAAATTAAGATCTGCTTGCGTGGGGTTATCAGATCCAATTTGTTCTAACCAATTACCTATGGCTACGGCTTCAGGAGTCAAGGCATGAGCTCCAAAACCATCACGCGTAACTTGTACCACGACACTATCGCCTACCGTTTGCAAGCTCCAGTTTGAAAGATAAAAAGTATTTTGCGGCAAGACACTTACACCTATAACTGGCGCTGTACCCGCAGTTAATAATGTGTACTGGCCACTTGCTATATAATTATTGTTGTAGCCAATTGAAATAACACCGTGTGATAAATCTAAATTGCTTGGAATTGTAACATTTGGAAGATCAATTAATGGCAAATTATTGCTAGTACTAAAATTAGCAATTATATTGCCTTGGTTAGTAAAAGTATCTCCAGAAAATAACAATGTTGGTGTACCCTGGATATTTAGTGTACCGGTTGCTTCATTTGTGAACGCACCTCCAAAATTTATATCACTACCATCTATGGTAAATTGTCCAAAATTATCTATGATGCTACCACTATTTCCTGACAAAACTCCCCCTGATGGCATAACTAAACTTGCGCCGGAATCAATTTGAATTGTTTTATCAATAGATAAATTATAAATGCCGCTCACATTGCTGCCAGCAGCGAGCTCTAACTTGGCCCCATTAGTTATATTTAAACTGTTATTAGAGCTACCGCTAGCACCTGTAATATTAGAACTAATTGTTTTATCCGTGTTAAAATTAATACTACTATCGCTGTATATATATACGGTTGGAATATTTGTTAATGTGCCGCTGAGTGTGAACGCCACTGCCCCTGGATTACCAATGTTAACTACAGCAACACCACTAACACCATTTAAATTTCCCACCAGATTACCGCCAGTACTAATATTTAACGTAGCATCACTAATATTTGTGGTAGTGGCCGTAACAGAGGCATTTAGCGTCGCAGTTGTGCCACTACTAAGTGCGAATGTAGATGCTCCTGTTATAGCATTATTGACATTAAACATAGTGCCACTAGTTACGAGGTTAATTGTCCCCACATTACTTATTGTTCCAGCTGTAGTGTAAGTAATCGCGCCGCTGTTACCTATATTTAATGTTGATCCTAAGCCGCCAGTTAAATTGCCAATTATCGGCGAGTTTGCAGTATTTAAGTTAATAGTGCCTGTGTAAAAATATGTCCCAGGCTGAGTAAAGCTACCGCCAGAATTTATATTC
>Ga0206973_1002_pt1 | contig 87391 bp, 78 predicted proteins | sample Alteio_BWOrgHeat_83_FD_152927 | JGI IMG/M metagenome (GOLD analysis project Ga0206973, IMG submission 152927) | Enriched cells from forest soil in Barre Woods Harvard Forest LTER site, Petersham, Massachusetts, United States -... | ecosystem: Environmental > Terrestrial > Soil > Temperate forest >...
TTTCTTGGTTTTTCTGAAAATGTAACCTCTTTTTTTGAAGAGGCTCATTGTTTTGTGCTGCCTTCTTATTACCAGGAAGGCGTGCCAAGATCTTTACTGGAAGCATGTGCAATGGAAGTGCCTTGCATTACAACTGATAACAATGGCTGTAAAGAAGTAATAAATGATAATGTAAACGGATTCATCTGTAATAAAAATGACGCAGCTGATCTTGCTTTAAAAATGCAACAAATGCTTTGCTTGCCGGCAACTCAATTATCTGAAATGGGCAGGAGAGGCAGAGAGATTGTTTTGGAAAAATTTGATGTTCGTATAACTATAGAAAAATATGATGAAGCTGTAAAGAAAATAATTAGTAAAAAAGATTTTGTGTAATCTGATTATTTTATTTACCCGGCTTATAATACGTTAACGCTTCAGGCATTAAGTCTTTCAGTTTTTGTATGCGTGAAGCATCGCTCGGATGATCGCTTAACCATACAGGCGGTGCAGACCCATTATTTAAGTTCATCATGCGTGTCCAGAAAGGTATGGCTTGCTGCGGGTCATAACCAGCCATAGCTGCGAATATCAGCCCGTAATGATCGGCTTCATATTCCTGGTTACGGCTGTTAGGAAGCAACACGCCCACCTGGGCTGATGACCCATAAACACTATTGAAAATATTAACGGTTTGAGGATTACTTCCCAATGCTACATCTCCTGCTACCTGTATTCCCTGTGCTACCATTTCCTGGCTCATTCTTTCTCTTCCATGACCTGCAACTGCGTGCGTGATCTCATGCCCTAATACTATAGCTAAAGCAGTTTCATTTTGTGTAACAGGCAATATACCTGTATACACAACAACTTTTCCGCCGGGCATACACCAGGCATTTACTTCTTTGCTTTCAACAAGATTGAATTCCCATTTGTAGTTTGAAATATCATTTGCTATGCCTTTTTGCTGATAATATTGTGTAATGGCATTGGCTATGCGCTGGCCAACACGTTTAACCATTTCAGCATCGGTACTTGTGGCGGCTACAACTTTATTAGAAGACAGGAATTGCTTGTATTGGGTTAATGACAATTGTTCAACCTGGCTCTCAGATACAAGATTGAGTTGATTTCTGCCTGTAATAGCATTTCTTGTGCAGGAAAAACATGAGCTTACAGCAACTAACAGCAGGATTACTTTTAATTTCATAATTAAAACTTCAAAAAATAATTTATGATCTTCTTCTTTTTTGCCTGTTGCTGCGGCGCCGGTCGCGGTGTTTAAGAATGGGTACTTTACTTTCAGTTCCGTTAAGTAAGCGGTTTATATTTTTTTGATGCGTAAGTATTACCATCAAAGCAACTGCAACTGAAAACACCCTGTACAGAGTAACATCGTCATTAAAAATAAACAAGATAAATACTGCAAACGCTATACTTGAAAGTATTGAGCTAAGAGAAACGAACCTTGTTAAATATAACACCAGCAAAAAAACTCCCACACAACACACAGCAACAATTGGTTGAATAGCCAATATCATTCCAAATAAAGTTGCAACGCCTTTACCGCCTTTGAAACCGGCCCAGATGGGGAATATATGGCCCGCTACTGCGGCAAGTCCAAGGCCAATCATAAAATTAGTTCTGTCCCAGTCATTTGATTTTGTTACATAGTAAGGTATCAGTATGTAGAGAGAAGTTGCAATAACACCTTTAAGCATATCAACTACCATTACGAAGGTTCCCCATTTTGGGCCAAGAACGCGGTAAGTATTGGTAGCGCCGGCATTGCCGCTTCCATAATCGCGTATATCAATTCCAAAATAATAACGGCTAACCCAAACAGAGGTAGGGATAGAACCAATCAGGTAGGCTGCTATGATCAATAAAAGTTCATTCATCAGGAGCTAAGCAAATTAATTCAAGGTTGGCAAATATAAGCGCATTGTGATAAAAAAAACAGATAAAATTATGATATCCACGAAATTGGTTTTGCTTTTTGTTTCTTAAATCAAACAGATAAACCATTTAATAAATTACCTAATGGATTGTGAAACAAAATAGAAAGCGAAGGTTACATTTGCAAAAATTTAAGAAATAATGGCTGACATATTACACCCATGGCATGGCGTTTCTTACGGCGATAAAGCACCCAGAATAGTTAATGCAATAATTGAAATTTCCCAAGGCTCAAGATGTAAATATGAAATTGACAAGGAGAGTGGCCTTCTGAAACTTGACAGGGTGATTTATTCATCATTCTATTATCCCAATAATTACGGTTTTATTCCACAAACCTATGGCGATGATAAAGATCCTTTGGATATACTTGTAATAACTTCTTTGCCTGTGCAACCGCTAACTTTAATGGAAGCAAAAGTTATTGGTGTTATGCAAATGATCGATAGCGGCGATGCAGATGACAAAATTATTGCTGTAGCCAATAATGATCCGGCTGTAAACCACTATAATAATATTGAAGAATTACCACCACATTTTTTTGAAGAACTCCGTCACTTCTTTGAGGAATATAAAACACTTGAAAAGAAAACCGTTAAGGTTGCAGATTTTGGTGATAAGGCAAAAGCGCTGGATATAATTACAGACGCTATTAATTTGTACAAGAAAAAGTTTCGCTGAAAATATAAACGTTTTTCAACTTATAAATTAGTGATTTAATTTTTTACCGGTAAATGAACCTTGATACTTTACGGTTCTGTCACTTCGCTTGCCTGTCCCGAGAGCAAAGCGATTCGGGATACTGCATATCATTGAGCAGCTACGGTTTCCTGTTTATACTACGCAGAATTTCTTCCCGCATTAATAATTCCGAATGAACAGCGCATAGCCAGCTTTTCATACTTTTCTTTAAAAGCTGCATCACTGCCTTCTCTTATTTTCATTAACGCATATTGTTGTATGGTTACAAGCGGAAGCACAATGCGTTCGCGCATATTAATGCTTGAATGTTCAACCGGAAGCCCTTCCATCAAACTTTTATTGCCTGAAAGCTTTTTAAGATACTCTAGTGTAAGATTAAATTCATCATACATCATCTTCCAAAGCTTGCCGAAACGCGCATCATTGGAAACATATTTTGTAAGCGGAAAAAAGCATTTCATCATTGCCATCTCGCAATTGTCAAGCAAGGTTCTGAAGAACATTGAATTTTTATAGAGATATTGTACCTGTCTCCATTTTCCTGATGCTTCTGCCTGTTTTAAAGCAGTTCCCACACCATAATAACCGGTAACATTTTGTTTTAACTGACTGAAAGCGCCAACAAAAGGAATAGCGCGCAGGTCTTTTAATGAAAGCCCTGATGTTTTACCGCGTTTTGTAGGCCTGCTGCCAATATTTGTTTCTGAATAAAATCTCAGTGGACTTATCTCTGCTAAATAATCAACAAATGCAGGATGATTTTTAAGCTGCATATAAGCCTTGTAACTGTCTTCAGATAATTGCTTCAGCAATTTTTCTTCGCTTCTTGTTAATGTATTTTCTTTAACAGAGAATAATTCATTGGCAACACCTGCATGCACCAATTGTTCAATATTGAATTGAGCTGAATCTATTGTTCCGAAGTTTGAGCTTACCGTTTGTCCTTGCACAGTCAACTGGATTTCTTTGTTGGAAATATCACGCCCCATTGATGCATAGAACCTGTGGGTTTTGCCACCGCCACGTGCAGGCGGGCCACCACGTCCATCAAAAAAGATAACATCAATATCATAATTTTTGGAGATAGCTGTAAGCTCTTCTTTCGCTTTATAAATACTCCAGTTGGCCATCAAATAACCGCCATCTTTTGTACCGTCAGAAAAACCAAGCATGATGGTTTGTTTGTTGCCACGCAATTTTAAATGTTCACGATACTCTTTATTCGAGTATAGTTTTTTCATTATTGCAGAAGCATTTTCCAGGTCATCAATTGTTTCAAACAGAGGCACAATATCAACAGTTAATGCTTCTTTCTTCCATCCGTTCAACAAAAACAAGGCATATACCTCGATCACGTTCAACGCACTGTTGCATTGACTTATAACATACCTGTGACAAGCTTCTTTACCATTTTGCTGTTGAATGGTTTTAACAGCTTCTGCAGATTTAAGCGTATCAGTAAAAAGTTCATTGTCAGAAAATGAAACGGTTGTTTCATGCACTTTTAATAACGCTGCGATCTTCCTGTTCTCATCCAGGCTGTTGTAATTTGAAGGCAGAACATCCTGTTCTATCAATGATTCAAAAAAGCGTGTGTGCACCGTACTTTCCTGCCTTATATCAAGCGAAGCGAAATACAAACCAAATATCTCTGCTTTGAATAACAGCTTATAAACATCTTCAATAAAAAGGTTGTTGTTATCTTTTAGAATAACAATGATCTTGTTGAGAATGCCTTTGATTTCTTCCTTGCTTATTTTATCTGTTGCATTGTTATATAAATTATCATACAACCTTTTTTCAAGCTGCGTGATCAATTCATGAGCGCCTTTAAATGTAAGCCTGCGTTTAAGCCATTTTGCATTTCTGTGATAAGAACGCAAAACGCCCATGCGCAATGTTTCTGCAACTTTTAAAGTTATCTCAGTTGTAACAAAAGGATTGCCATCGCGGTCTGCGCCGGGCCAGAATCCCATCTGGATTAAAGGATGCTTTATTGCTTCCGACTGATCAAATTCATTTTTAAAAATGAACATGATGTTTCCAATAGCATCGTAGAAAACATTTTCTAAAAACCATAACAAGCTTATGGCTTCATCGTATGGAGTTGGCTTCTGCTTTTTGAGAAAAGGCGTTCTTCCTAATTGTTGCAGGTAAATATTAACCAGTTCAGTTTCGTCGGTTTTTAATGCTTTTGAAAGATCGTTGATAATACCCAAAACTTCGCCTGTATAAAACTGCGTTGGATGCGCTGTTAAAACAATACGCACTGCAAAATCGTTCAGCTTTTTTATGAACTCTTTTTCTTTATGCATCTGATCGATCTGCGAACACAACTGCTTTAACGTGCCCGGGCCATTCACATCGTTCACATGTGTAAATGCTGCATCTTCCAAAGCATCAAACAAAACAACCTGTCTTTCGGCATATTGAACAAAGCGAAATAAAAGATCTATCTGTTCATCTTTTTCATACGAAGTGTTTTGCTTGAGAAAATTATCAATGATTTCAGCCGGGCTTTTTTCTTTGCTGTATCCTTCTTCGCACTCCAATAAAAACAATGAAAGCAATACACCTGTTTTTTCAATGCGGTGAAAGGGCAATGAAGTAAATAAACTGTTATATAACTGAAACTTTAACGCAACAAGATTCTTAAACTCCTGCAACGCTGCGGAAGATAGCTGGCTCATACGCGATAAATATATAAAATATTGCGCAAGCGATTAAACTGCCTTTATAAAATATTAAGCTGGTTGCGTAATCCTGCCTTTGCGAGAATGAAAATTTTGGTGTGATCAGCAATGCGGATTCTCTTTTGCAATATTGATTTAGGCTGAAGTTTTTTTATTTTTTTGAACAATGAATAATAATACTGATAGGCAACATATACACCAAACTTTGCGCTTGCAGGAAGCTGCATAATGCCTTTATAAGCATGATCAAAATCTCTTTGGATACCTGATTCTATTTTTCTCTTTTCTTCATTGCTGAAGTTTTTAAAGTTGCAGTTTGGAAAATACATGCGGTCAAGCAATTCATTATCAACTTTCATATCGCGTAAAAAATTTACTTTCTGAAATGCTGCACCAAGGCTGCATGCATATTCTTTCAAACGCGTGAACAACTGTTTGTCTTTTGCGCAAAAAATACTCAGGCACATTAAACCAACTGCTTCAGCACTTCCATAAATATATTCTTTATAAGAAGCTTCATCATGCACATTTTTATACAAATCTTTTTGCATGCTGCAGAAAAAAGCATCGATCAATTTATGATCAATTGAATACTTATTTACTGTAAGCTGAAAACTATTCAGGATTGGATTGAGGCTTATTTTTTCATAAATAGCTTTATATGTTTCTGCTTTAAAATTTTGCAACATTGCTGCTTTGTCAAATTCATGAAATGTATCTACGATCTCGTCAGTAAACCTAACGAAACCATAAATATTATGTATATCGCTGCGAATATCTTTATGCAATAACTTAACTGCAGCAGCAAACGAAGTGCTGTAATTTTCAGTAACTATTTTACTGCATTGCCTGCTTGTTTCATGAAAACGTTCAATCATAATAAAAGTCTTAAACAAAAGAATGCAAATAATTAATTTTTCCCTGTGTTTAAATTAACGCAAAAAAGCAATGAATGTTTACCTGAACAATTTATTTATACAGGCTGATACAACTTCGCCGCTTATTAAAGCCGGCGGAACGCCCGGGCCCGGAACAGTGAACTGGCCTGTGTAAAATAAATTCCTTACTTTTTTATTTTTTATGGATGGTTTTAACATCGCTGTCTGCATCAATGTATTAGCTAAACCATAAGCATTGCCTTTATATGCGTTATAATCACCTACGAAATTGCTATATGCATAAGATTTTTTTACAATAATATTTTGCCTGATAGTTTCACCGGTTTTCTTTTCAAAGCGATCTATGATCTTTTCAAAATAACTGTTTCGCAGATCTTCGTTGTCATCTGTAAGCCCTGATGCAACAGGAATTAAAAAGAAAAGATTCTCACACCCTTCCGGCGCTGATGAATTATCAGTCACCGATGTTGCACTAACATAAAATAAAGGGTCAGTTGGCCATTGCTTTGTTGTATAAATTTCTTTTGCATGCTGTTCAAACGAAGTATCAAAAAACAATGAATGATGATGAATGTTATTGAGCTTCTTATTTAATCCAACATAGAAGATAATGCACGATGGCGCCAATACTTTTTGATTCCAATATGCTTCTGAATAATTCCTGTATGCAGCAGGCAAAAGTTTGTTTTCTACATGATGGTAATCTGCATTCGCAATAACAACATCAGCTTTATAAACTGAGATTTCGCCATCTATATTTTGTGCAATTACTTTTGAAGCAAGCCCACCTTTAATTTCAATATTCTTAACATCCTGGTTGAAGCAGAACTTTACATTCAGCTCAAGCGCAAGTGTATACATTGCTTCAACAATTTTGTACATACCACCTTTGGGAAACCATGTTCCGCCTTTTATGTCTGCATAATTCATCAGGCTGTATAATGCGGGAGTTTTTTCAGGTAAAGCACCAAGAAACAAAACAGGGAATTCCAGCAACTGCTGCAAATGCGGATGATGAAAATATTGCTGTATATGTCTTTTAATTGAAGTAAAAACGTCAAGCTTTATTATGCCTTTCAATAAGTCAACATCAAAAAATTCAGTAACAGAAATACCGGGTTTGTATACAAGCCTGTTCATTCCGGCTTCATACTTGAATGCAGCTTCTTTTAAAAATAAATCAAGTTTATTGCTGCTTCCGGGTTCAATACTTTCAAATAATTTTTTTAATGAAGTATAATCCGCAGGAACATCCATCACCCCATCATTCCAATAAATGCTGTACGACGGATCAAGCCTTATTAAATCATAATAGTCGCCGGCTTTTTTATTGAACTGGTAAAAGAATCTTTCAAACACATCCGGCATCCAATACCAGCTTGGGCCCATGTCAAAACTAAACCCATCAATTTTTAATTGGCGTGCCCTGCCTCCGGGCTCATCATGTTTCTCAAGCACCGTTACATTCCATCCTGCCTTCGCCATAAAACAGGCAGCCGACATGCCTGCAAACCCGCTTCCGATTATAATGGCATTTTTATTATTCACTGTATAAATATCAGAAACGTTCTACCTGAGACTTTAATAATTTACGCGCAAAATGTACACGGCTTTTTATAGTGCCCAAAGGTTCGGAAAGTATATCTGCTATCTCGGTGTATTTATACCCATCGAAGTGTAACAGGAATGGGTGTTTAAAAATTTCGGGCAGATTTATAATAGCCTTTTTTATTTCTTTAATGTTGATGGAAGCCACTGCATCATTGTATGTAACTGCCCTGGTTGAATTGATGTAATAATCGCCCGCCGTTCCATCAAATATTAATTGTTGCCTGCTTTTCTTACGATAATCATTTATAAAAATATTCCGCATGATGGTATATAACCATGCTTTGAGATTTGTGCCTGTGCTATATTTCTCTTCATTGGCAAGCGCCTTATATATCGTTTCCTGGAAAAGATCGCGCGCTTCTTCATGATCCTGGGTTAATTTGAATGCAAAAGGCATCAGGAATTCTGCACTGTTCAATAAGACATGATTAAAATCAATCTCCATTTTTGTTTAATTTTTCACATATCAAACTTAAACAAAAAGTATATACAAAACCTCTTTTAAAAATTCAAACCCAATTTTTTTTACACACTTACATTAAAATCTCTCAGGGCATCGTTTAGACTTGTTTTAAGATCTGTGCTGGGTTTGCGTTTGCCGATGATCAATGCACAGCTTACCCCAAAAGAACCTGCGGGAAAATCTTTGTTGTATGTGCCGGGAATAACAACACTGCCGGCCGGAACATGGCCTTTGTATTCAACAGGCGAGGATTTACTTACATCTATAATTTTTGTGGATTGTGTAAGCACTACGTTTGCACCAAGCACTGCCTCTTTTTCAACGATAACGCCTTCAACCACTATGCAACGGCTGCCGATAAAACACCCATCTTCTATAATTACAGGCGAGGCTTGTAACGGTTCCAAAACACCGCCAATACCAACACCGCCGCTCAGGTGAACATGCTTGCCTATCTGCGCACAACTGCCAACAGTTGCCCATGTATCAACCATGGTTCCTTCATCTACATACGCACCAATATTTATGAAGCTTGGAAGCTGTATCACGTTCTTTGCAACATAAGCGCCGTAACGCGAAACAGCACCGGGAATAGTTCTGACGCCTAAGCTTTTAAAATCTTTTTTTAATGGGATCTTATCATGGAACTCAAAGGGCGGCATTTGTATGGTTTCCATCGGCTGCACAGCGAAGTACATAAGTATTGCCTGTTTTACCCACTCGTTTACCTGCCATCCGTTCTCAGTTGGTGAAGCTGTGCGCAACCTTCCTTTATCCACTTCTTCAATAACTGCTTTTACTGCGTCTGAATATTTCTGATCTTTTAATAATTCCCGGTTGGACCATGCTTCTGAAATCAATGATTGTAATTCCATGAATTTTTTTTGCGAAGATAAATATTGAACAATTCGCAAAAGAAATTATAGCCAGGTACAGGCAGGATTAAGCAAACGTCACGGGGAAAGTAAACGAAGCTGAAAATTGAAAGGTTTTTTCACTACCAGCCTATAAGGAATGACAGGTGTATACCTGCAAGCTGTACTGATCATCTTATTTATCAATTACCTGTTTTATATTTAACAGGGAGCATATTTTTACGATAAAACTTCGATATTTATTCGACATTTCTTCGATCTTATTGATCGAAGTTATATCGAAGTTTTATCGAAGAAATATCGAAGTTATATCGAAGAAATGAACTGCCAGATATTTTTTGTTAAATGAGTTTAGGATGAGACAACAAAAAACTTTAAAGGTTAGTAGTTAGCCGGCTAAAAGGTTGCAGTTTATATTATGAAACAAAAAACCTTAAAGGCATTATGCCTCTAAGGTTTTTGAAGAATTTTTAAGTAAACAGTTTGATTATACTATTTCACTTCTTTATGAATTAAAAATATACAACAACTAATTTGGGTCTGTAATTCACGGTATTTTCTGATGTACCAAAAGTTATAGAACGATATGGAGTTTCGCTCAGTAAAGACATTAACATCCCGTTATTCGGAGTTCCGTTTACCCAACTTTGAACAAAATTTGTAATGTTAACTACTTTATTTTCACTCCATTGCTGCGAAGTTGCCGGAATTAAAACCTGGTTTCCAATTGTGCCAGGTTGTGTAGCCCAGGTAACAGTATTTTGATTCCACATTGGTGTTGCAGCACACATTTGTAAAAAGCTTTTGTTATTTTGATAGCTTGGTGGAGTGTTGGGATGAAATGAATTTCCCTGCGGGCAATTAGGAGAACCTCCTGCAGGCAATCCATAGAGGTACAGTGTTGCTGAAACGATGGTTGAATTTGCAGGTATTAAAGAAAGCTGTGTGAATTTAATAAGATCTCTGCGATAAGTAGGTATTCCACCGGCAGTCCAGGTTAATGCAGGTATATCTACTTCGTGACCTTTGTTCATATTCACATATGTTGGATCAGGATCATACCTTAAAATCATAGCATCCTGTCCACTGTCTTTTGCCGGGCGAAGCGTAAGTTTAATATTGCCATTAGCGGTGCTTGTTGTTGCTGTTGCAACGCCTTCTTCTGAAGAAATTACGGTTTCACCTACAGATTGCGAACCAACGCTTTCTGTTTCCGGTGCTATATCCTGCGATTTTTGACAGCCTGTAGCTGTAAGTATTAGCATCGCAACTGCTAAAACTGTGTTTGTGATCTTTTTCATTTTTGATAGTTTTTAAATTTTGTTTGATAAATGCTGTTTTAAATCAGCACCACAAAAATGATATTGCATAAACCCTTTTCATAGAGTAGTGCTACTGAATCTTACTTCGATGTTTACCTGAAAAAACTGCGTAGAAATACGTATGAGTGCAGGCAGTTTTATCTTCGTTATATAACAGCAAAAATGTTTGTTCAATCTTATCGATCATGATGAGATTGAACAAACATTTACTTTTTAGGAGTACTTATTATTGCTTTATAATTTTTTGTACTGCCTGGCCATCTGCGTGAACTATATAAATTCCATTGGCCTCTTTGGATAGGTCTATTTTAGTTAAAGTGCTGCCCTTGGTAGAAATATTAAAAAGCATTCTGCCCATCATATCAAACACCTGTAATTGTTTTATCGCAGTTGAATGCTGAATAGTTACAGGACCACCCGTCGGATTGGGATATATAATCAGTTTGAATTGTGCATCTTTACCTTGGCTATCGGCATAAGCATTTGCTTCATTTTGCTTTGTGCCCTGCTTCTTAATTATCATCGGTATGCCCGGCCCGCAACCATCTAATGCCTGTGCTATAAAAACACAACCTGCCTGGGTTTCAAATCCCGGATCGAGCTCTACGTAACCTGCTGTTGGTTCCGCGTCTAATTTTACAGTAGCGTTTGAAGGGATTGTTGTAGTGCCATTGTTCCTGATCCAGTTTTGTGATTGTGTAAGTGGTTGTGTATAGTTACCGCTGATGGTTATGTTTGGAAGACAAGGTGGAGTGCAGGAAAATACCTGGCTGTAATTTTCATAATCCAATTGCTTGGGTAAGGTAAAAAAGCCGGATGCATTACTGGTAACCGTCATACTTATTGGCGTAGTATTGTATGAAGCATCTATGCCTGTTAAACCATTTGCAGAGGCGGTATATATTTTTCCATCCAATGCCTTTTCCAGATTACTGTAATAATACATGCTGTTGCTGATTTTTAGCGTTGAGGTTGGGATTGAAGTTAAATTAGCTTCGTATATGCCGCCGTTTGTTCCGCTGCCTGCAGCAACCATAACCTTTGTATTATCAATAAACTCAAGTCCGTATGCAGGGTACAAAGACGGTGATGCATCTTTTGTTTGTATAGTTAAAAAATCGCCGTTTGCATCGAGATTAATCCAGCAAATACTGTAAGCGTTTCCACCAAATGCATTAGCCCAGGCTAATTTATCTCCTGTTGGAGAAACTTCTGCATCGGCAGCATTGCTTGAAGTATTCTGGTTAAAAGAACTTACAAATGAAATTCCTGTGCTGCTTATTAAATATTTATACGCAAAGGCATTACCAACTGCATATAAAAACCGGTTACCATTTGCCTGGGGCTTTGATACACATATAGCAAGAGAAAGATTATAACAATCAAATATATCGGTGCCGGCAAAATAGTTTTGCTGAATTGTTAATGCATTTCCTGTATGCGTGATTCTTGTAACCAACACTTTTTTTATGTAATTACATCCGCTGCCAACAATAATATCGGATGAAGTATGAATAATTAAATGCGCATTACAATTGCCCGGATCAGGAATTATGATAATATCTCTGCCGTTATTGCCAAAGCCTGCAGATAGATTTCCTGCTAAGACCCCGGTTTTATCGTACACCTTTCCATCAACAACATAGAACAATATACTACCTGTATTATCATACCCGCAATTGGCGGCGGTGTAAGGTGTTGTATAAGTGCCGGGCATTGTACCCGTGGTAACAGCAGATGTAGAAAAATTCAGCGTTTTCGGTACAATCGTCCAATCAGGGCTTTGAGCCCAAACGCAATAACTGTACATAAATAAAATGGTTATAAATATTGGTTTCATTTTTTCTGTTTTTTGGATGAATCAATAGTTGTTTTCAAAGCAGCATTTTCTTTTTCTACTGTTTCAAGGCGTTCATTTATTTGAATAAGTTGCAGTGTTAATTCTTCTATTTTCTGCATTTGTAATGCTGCCATAGAACCGAGATCCAGGCCGTTGTTTTCCATTTCTTTTGCTGAGGGTACATCGGGTAAATGTTTATTGGTTTCCACGTATTTTTTCACCTCTTTAAGTGGCATCAGTTTATAGCCGGGTGCGAATACATAATCAGCCCAGTTAGATGAATTTTTTACGGCAACTTTTACTTTTTCTGTTAAGATACCTGTCTCAACATATAGCTTATATCCTGCCGGAAGTGTGGTGGTTGAAGGATCGCCTATCAGCATATTTCCATTTACAGTTAATTGTGCAGTTGGATTATCAGTATTAACGCCAACCATGCCATCATTGTGAAGAAACAAAAAGCTGTTGCCTGATGTTCCTGTTGAGCCGAATGGTTTCCAGAAATTTAACCCATCATGGCCCGGAGTTGCAGTAGTGTATTCAATTCCCCATTCGCCACCGCTTGCAACTGTAGAACTTCCGCCAAAAAGTATCATTGGGCCTCCTGAAGGATTTGGTCCCGTAATTCTGATTGCACCATTATCTACATGAAATTTTGCAAGTGGGTTACTTGTACCTACACCAACATAGCCGTTATTTTTAATAATTAATTGAGGCGATACATTATTGGTAGAAAATGCCATGTCGGGGATCAAAGAATTAGGTGTAGGATGCAGGATAAAATTGCATGAGCCACCAGTGGTTCCACCGCCGCTAAATGAGGAAGTTGAAAAATCGATGGAAAGTGCACCATCCTGATTGCTGCCGCCTGCATCTGCCCGCTGAATATACAGGCCCTGGGCCAGGGGATCTCCTATTCCACCAAGAATATGAACTCCATAGTTTGTTAAGGGCGTTGCGGTTCCGATTCCAATATTAGAGAGGGTAGGGCTATGTTTAAAAGTCATCCTGACTTTATTGCCCGTTATCACGTTCAGGTCAAATGCATTTGTTGTTCCTACTTTGTTAGCTGACTGAGGAGATACGCCTGTGTTCCCGCCAATGTACCAGGGAGTTTGTGCCTGTATCCCTGTTGTAATAACCAAGGCCGATACAAGCATCAAAGTGAATAATAGTGTTTTCATAAATTATAGTTTTAATTTTTATTGCCTACTCTAACCGGTTTTCGGCTTACCCGTTTTTATTTAATAATTGTTGTTTGCAGTTGTATGAGTAACTTTAAACAGCACACCAAAAATGACATTGCTTAAAACTTTTGCATAGCGTGCTGCTACTGATTCTTACTTCGATATTTACCTGAAAAAAATGCGTAGAAATACGTAACAGGTTAAAAAGGGCCAATACTATTTTCGTTTAGAAAAAAAACACCATTTATGAAAAAGAAATTACCACTGATTGCCAGCTTTTTATTTGTAGCAATACTGATAATAAACCTGGATGCATGTACAGCTAAATGCAAAGACTGTGTTGAAATACCACCCGCAGTTGCACCACAAGCCATCGCGTTACAAAACATTAATCATTTAATTGATACTGCAACCAGCAATGCATGGATTGCACGTTACAAGTTATATAAAGACAGTATCTGTAATAACAAAGTCGGCGCAGATTCCAACATCTTATCAAATGGTGAAAATTTTAATAAACAGGGCATTCTTCAAATTCTGTGTATTAAAGATTGTATTGGTATTTCCATAGCTTATGGAATGGACAGTAGTTTTGAAGTACACCAGATTATTTCAGGTATCAGTAAAAACTATACTGAATTGCTTATACCTGACAGCATTACAGGTAATGCTGCTTACAGAATAGAAACAGGTCAAATGCCTTGCTGCCCATAATATAGATACGATTATGAATGGATTATTATCTTTTATACTATCGATGGTATGTGTTGTTCCATTACTTGTTGGCCTTGCCAAATGGAGAACTGTAAAAAAAGAATACTATCCATTTATTATATTGATGCTTGCTGCTTTTCTCACAGAACTAATTGTAGGTATAGGTAAGCATAAATTTAATAACCAGGAAATATACATACCTGTTTATAATCTTTACTTTCTTGAAGAATACATTTTGTATTTGATGCTGTTTAAAAATTGTACAATTATCAATAAGAAGGTTTTTGTATCACTTATTATTTTGGGTGGTATAATTCAGATACTTGAATTATGTTTTGCTGGTAAGGATAATTTTTTAGAAATGTTTTGGAAGCATTTTTCTATATACACAGAAATTATTTTATCTCTTATCATATTCTTTCTCTCGGTAAAACAATTAAGCATGCAGATTTTTAAGAATGCACCATTTATTACAAATGCAGAGAATTTTATAGCTATCGGTACATTGCTTATGAAAGGTTATAGCATATTAGCTTTTAGTTTTGTAGCACTAAGGGTATCGCATTTATCATCAGTGCTTGCCTATAGTATCTTTCAATTTTTAAATCCTGTTTGTTACCTTATATTCACCTGGGCTATTTTATGTATTCCTCACAGAAAGAAATATCAAATATTATAATAACGGTTGTTATTTTTTTAGGTGTCATTGTTTTTTACATGATCTATACTTTCAGTAAACAACATCGTAAAATTACAAAGTGGCAGGAAGCCCGTATTAAAGCTGAAATTGATACACTGGAAAATGAGCGCAAACGCATTGCAAGCGACCTGCATGATGATATTGGCCCAATGCTTTCAGCTATAAAATTGCAGGTAAATCATGTAGAGCCGGTAAATGAAGAAGAAAAGATCATCATTGAAAAATCAGGTAAACTGATGGATGAAGTAATTGGCCGCTTTCGCGAAATTGCTTATGATCTTTTGCCCAACACACTTATACGAAAAGGACTGATAAAGGCAGTAGCGGAATTCATCACTAAAATGAATGAAGCACATGCATTGCAAATACGTTTTGTACATGATGAAAACATTCCGTTATCGTCTGAAGGCGAATTAAACCTTTACCGCATTGTTCAGGAAATAATTCATAACACTATAAAACATGCAGAGGCATCTGAACTTATTATTGAACTAAATAAAAAAAATAACCAGCTTGTTTTTGCAGCAACAGACAATGGAAAAGGCTTTAATTATAATCAGACAAGCCAATTGCCTGCACAAGGTTTAGGCTTAATGAACATACAAAACCGCGTTGCACTCCTTAATGGAAAATTAGTTATAGAAAGCCAACCGCTAAAAGGTACTCATTATAATATTTTGATACCTTTAGAATACAATGACTAACGTGCTTCCTGATATTAAAGTCGTTATTGCAGACGATCATGAGATCTTCAGAGATGGATTAAAACTAATGCTTGGCAAATATCCTGAAATACATATTGCGGGTGAAGCGCAGAACGGTTTGGAGCTTGTTGAAATGGTAATTGAACATGCGCCTGATGTTATTTTAACGGATATAAAAATGCCTGTGATGGATGGCATTGATGCAGTGAAAAAAATTATTTCAGCAAATAAAGATGCGGCTATTATCTGCCTTTCAATGTTTGATGAAGACGATCTTATACTTGATATGATTGAGGCAGGTGCGAAAGGTTACCTGCTCAAGAACAGCGATAAAACAGAGATCATAGATGCTATCACAACTGTTTATCATGGCAATTATCATTATAGTAAAAGCACCAGCCATAAAATGATGAACATGCTTGCAAAAAGCAGGTTTAATCCATACGCTAAAAAGATGAAACCCGAATTCAGCGAACGTGAAATTGAGATCATCAATCTTATCTGCAGCGAAAAATCCAATAAAGAAATAGGTGAACAATTATTTTTAAGCAGCCGCACCGTTGAAGGCCACCGCCAGCGCATCATGGAAAAAATGGATGTAAAAAATTCTGTTGGGCTTGTAGTTTATGCTGTAAAAAATGAGCTTGTAAAACTTTAAGCCATTTACCTTCGCATTCATGCAAAAATTTTTGATTATTCAAACGGCGTTTATCGGCGATGTTGTGCTGGCAACGGTTTTAATTGAAAAATTGCATGCATCGTTTCCTGATGCACAAATTGATTTTTTATTACGCAAAGGCAATGAAGGTTTGCTTGCAGATCATCCTTATTTGAATGAGGTTTTGATTTGGGTGAAGAAAGAAAATAAAACAAAAAATCTCTTTAAACTTATCAATATAATTCGCTCAGGAAAATATGATAAGGTTATAAATGTGCAGCGTTTTTTTTCAACAGGATTGATAACTGCATTATCAAATGCAAAAGAAAAAATTGGATTTGATAAAAACCCTTTGAGCTTTTTGTTTGATGTAAAAGTGAAACATATTGTCGGTACAAAAGAACAACCTGTACATGAAGTAGAGCGTAACCTTTCTTTACTAAAACACTTTACAAATGCTTCGCCTGCGCGAATGAGATTATATCCTTCAGAAGAAGATTTTGAATTCGTCAAACGTGAAACGTCAAACGTGAATGTAATAATTCATAGCCCGCAGCCCGCAGCCCGCTACATCTGCGTTGCACCTTCATCAGTGTGGTTTACGAAACAATATCCTATAGAAAAATGGACAGAGTTTTTAAAGGAAGTTCCATCATCCATAAACATTTATTTTTTAGGCGCGTCTTCAGATAAAAATTTATGCGATGATATTATTGCTGCCTTGCCTGGTCGCTCAACAAAAAATTTATCAGGTAAATTAAGTTTTCTTCAATCCGCCGCATTGATGAAAAATGCATTGATGAATTATGCGAACGATTCTGCGCCGCTGCACATTGCTTCTGCAATGAATGCACCAGTTACTGCTGTTTTTTGCTCAACTGTTACATGGTTTGGTTACTGGCCTTTGAGTGATGTAAGTTTTGTTGTAGAGAAAACCGAGCCTTTATATTGCAGGCCTTGTACAACGCACGGCAAAAAAGAATGTCCTGAAAAACATTTTAAATGTGCACTTGATATAAATAAACAACAACTGCTATCAACACTTGAATATGAATGAAGAAATTTTTATTGATGATGCAGAAAACGCATTGAATGTTTTGCGGCAGGGTGGAATTATTTTATATCCAACCGATACCATTTGGGGCATTGGCTGTGATGCGACGAACGCTGAAGCCGTCGGAAAAATAATTGCACTTAAACAACGGCCGCCGCAAAAAAGCTTTGTTGTATTAGCAACTTCAGAAAAAGATATTTTACAATACACTGCATCACCTGACCTTGCTGTGTTTGATTACCTGCAAACAGTTACAAAACCTACCACTGTTATTTACGAGCATGCTTTAGGCCTGGCAGAAAATGTAATTAATGAAGATGGCTCTGTCGCGATCCGTATTTGCAGCGATGAATTTTGCAGGTATATTATCAAACGTTTTCGCAAACCAATTGTAAGCACTTCAGCCAATATAAGTGGTGAAATATCACCCGCAAACTTTGATGAAATTTCAAGTACTGTAAAACAAAGTGTGGATTATATTGTGCAATACAGGCAACAGGATAAAAGCCGTAACACTGCTTCATCCATTATTAAGTGGAAAAATGGTGTATTACAAATCATCCGGCCTTAATTTATACGCATTCACGCAACCAAATCCTGCATTGCACAGTTTTTGGATTTTACCTGTTTTATTCGCTAAATGTTGTGTTATGGAATCACCAGCTAAAATAATTTCAAAAAAGCCTGCTCGTAGTATTATTAAGGTTAAGAACCAATATGTAAAGAGTAAGGCCCGTGAGATAAAACATATCATTCAAAGCCTTATTCATCCTGATTATGTTTTGTTCGACTGGGAGTTCTTTAATAACCAGCTTGAATTTGAATAAAAGAACGCTTACTTTTTTCGCGCCCGTATCTTTGCACTGTATGCAAATACAGTGTACGGATAAAGAGTTATTCATCTTTAATAAGATAGCAAAGGCATCGAAAGCACTTTCGATGCCTTGCTATCTTATCGGAGGTTTTGTACGTGATAAATTATTGGATCGCGAAACAAAAGATGCAGATATAGTTTGTATTGGCGATGGTATTAGGCTGGCGCATACTGTTGCTGAACTCTTTAATCCCAAACCGCCAGTTGCTTTCTTTAAAAATTTTGGAACAGCTCAAATAAAAATTCCGGGGCTTGATATTGAATTTGTTGGCGCAAGGAAAGAAAGTTATGCTGAGCATTCACGCAAACCTTCTGTTGAAACAGGAACGCTGGAAGAAGATACAAGTCGTCGCGATTTTACCATTAACGCACTTGCAATAAGTTTGAATGAAAATGATTTTGGAGATCTGCTTGATCCTTTTAATGGCATTGAACATCTTGAGCAAAAAATTATTCAAACACCACTTGAGCCGATAAAGACTTTTAGTGATGATCCTTTACGTATGATGCGTGCAATTCGTTTTGCAACGCAATTGGGTTTTACAATTGAAGCAAATACATTTAATGCTATTAAGACAGATGTGGAACGTATTAAAATTGTTTCGCAGGAACGCATAACAGATGAACTGAATAAAATAATGCTTGCTTCAAAGCCTTCTGTAGGTTGGTATTTGCTACGTGATAGTGGTTTACTCGAAATAATTTTTCCTCTGTTGTTACAGTTGCAAGGCGCTGAATATATTGATGGCGTTGGTCATAAAGATAATTTCTCGCACACATTGCAGGTACTCGATAATATTGCAACAAATACAAACGATCTTTGGTTACGTTGGGCTGCTTTATTGCATGATATTGCAAAACCTGCAACAAAGCGATTCAGCAAAGAAGAAGGATGGACATTTCATGGCCATGAAGTTGTTGGTGCACGCATGGTACCCAAAATTTTTACAAAGCTGAAGCTGCCTCAAAATGAAAAGATGCGTCTCGTTCAAAAGTTAGTTGCACTGCATCTTAGACCTATCAGTTTAACAAAAGAAAATATTACAGACAGTGCTATAAGGCGTTTATTGTTTGATGCAGGTGAAGACATTGATGCATTGATGTTGTTATGTAATGCAGACATCACGAGCAAGAATAGAGCAAAGGTGAAGCGTTACCTGGCCAATTTTGAAATTGTTCGCAAGCGTTTAATTGAAGTTGAAGAAAAAGATAAGATGCGTAACTGGCAACCACCAATAACCGGTGAGATCATCATGCAAACTTTTGGTTTACCACCAGGCAGAAATATCGGAATAATAAAGGATGCAATACGCGAAGCTATATTAGATGGTGAAATTCCTAATGAATACGAAGCGGCTTATGAACTTATGTTGAAAAATGCAGCCAGGCTTGATCTTAAGCCAGTAATATAATTTTATTGCGTAACAGATTTTTATGTATGTTGCCGCCTGTTTTTATAGGTGAAAACGGGTAATAACGAGTATAATTTTTGTTTAAAACAAACAGCATTAAAATAAAAATATTTAAGTTGCAATAAGCTAAGCTTATCGGGCAACAAACTAAAGAATTCCATCCATGGCAGTTTTAAAATTCAGAGCATACTACGAGGAAGATGACGCAGTTTACCGTGATGTTGTAATTAAGCATTCGCAAACTTTTTTTGATCTGCATAATGCTATTCTTAAATCTTTCGAATTTGACAATAAACACCAGGGAACTTTTTACAGGAGCAATGATAACTGGCAGCGCGGAAGAGAAATTACATTGGACAAATATGATAAAGAGTATAAGGCAGAACCTTTGTTAATGGTGAGCACAACAATCGGCAGCGAGATTCGCGATACCAACCAGAAATTTGTATATGTTTATGATTTTGTGAAAAACTGGACATTTCACCTTGAGTTAATTAATATCTCGAAAGAAGAAAGCAGCAAGATCGCATATCCTGCAACATCAAGAACAGAAGGTATTGGCCCGCAACAATATGGTACACGCAGTTTGCTGGGAAAAAAGTTTGTTGATATTGAAGAGAAATATGACCTGCCTCAGAAGAGTGAAGGTTTTAGTGATGAAGGTGAAGGTGAAGATGGAGAACAAACAGAAGATGAACAAACAGAAAGCACGTCCGAAGAGGATATTATAGAAAGTACAGATGAGGAATAATCTTAGAAAAATTTTAAGTGAAAATTTTAAAGCAGGCTTAATGCCTGCTTTTCTTTTACATAGCGAAGCTTTTTCTTTGCAATTAATTTTGTTTTAATGAAGGTTCTTGTTATTCGTTTTTCTTCCATTGGTGATATTGTTCTTACAACGCCTGCAATACGTTGCCTTAAGCAACAACTGCCTGGTGTTGAAGTTCATTTTCTTACCAAGGAAAAAATGAAAGCAGTAACAATTGCAAATCCGTATATAGATAAATTTCATTACTTCAAAGATGATCTCTCAACTCTTGCTGCTGATTTGCGCCAGGAGAATTACGATTACATCATTGACCTTCATAAGAACATTCGTACTTATTTGTTGCGTTTAAAACTTATGCGCAACAAAGCCGTTTGGTATAGCTACAAAAAGCTGAGTATTCAAAAATTTATTCTTACGAAGTTTAAAATAAATCTTATGCCTGAACGGCATATTTCTTTGCGTTGTATTGATGCATTGTCGCCGCTTGGTATTGTTGACGATGGTAAAGGACTTGATTATTTTATTAGTGATACAGAAAAAATAAAAGATGAATACCTGCCTTCGGGACATTTGTTCGGTTATGTTGCAATTGTTATAGGCGCATCGTATTATACAAAAAAGCTTCCGGTATATAAGCTGCAGGAAATATGCTCACTGATAAATTATCCAATCATTTTAGTTGGCGGCAAAGAAGATGCAAAGGAAGGAGAAGAAGTAGCATCCGTTAATCCTGAAAAAATATATAATGCCTGCGGAAAATTCACATTGAATGAATCTGCAGACATTGTACAAAGAGCACACCTTGTAATTTCTCACGATACAGGCCTTCAATACATTGCCAGCGCTTATCAAAAACCAACATTGGCAATCTGGGGCGGCACTTCACCCAAATTACAGGTTGAACCTTTTTACGGAACATCCAACAAACCTTTATATAAAAACTTTATTGTGCCTGATTTATCTTGTCAGCCTTGTTCAAACTTTGGAACAAAAAAATGCCCGCGCGGCCATTTTAAATGCATGCGTTTGCAAAAGACAGAGTTAATTGTATCAACGGCCACATCTATTTTAAAACAATAATTTACTTTAGCAGCAATTTGAAACAGCAACATATTTATATGAAAAAAATAATTTTCTCTTTTTTAGCCTTAGCTCTTTTTGTAACTGCACAATCGCAGACGGATACATCATTGGACAAAACTGCAAATGCGGTTTGTGATTGTCTTGGAAAATCCAGTATAACTGATAAAAGTTCGCAGGAAGATATAGAAAAAGCATTTACGAGTTGTGTGATTCAATCAGCGCCTGATCTTGTTTCTAAAATTGTTTCAAGCGGTAAAGATTATGAAACTGCAGGGCAGGAAATAGGCACCCAGCTTGTAATGGCAATGATGAAAAATAATTGTGCTGCATTTATGAAAATCGCAGGCGCCTTATCAGCAAACGGTGGTAATGGTTTTGAAATGACTTTGCCGGGTGAAACAGAAACTGAAGCAACAAACGCCCAAAGCACAGACGGTACGGTAATAAAAGTTGAAGAAAGAGATTTTACTTACATAACTATTAAAACAACATCAGGCCGAGAACTTACTTTTATGTATTATGAATACGTTCCCGGTTCAGATGATTGGATTAAAAGTGCTACAACCAAACTTACAAATAAAAAAGTTACGCTTTCTTATATTGAAACAGAAGTATATCAACCAAAATTCAAACAGTTTATGAATGTGAAGGAAATAAAAACACTTACCATTAAATAAGAGCTGTACCGGCAATGAGTGATCAGGATAATAAGTCGCCGCAGATATTAAATTCATCATCCAATTTATTAGGCTTCTGCTTTGTTGTATTGACCTCGATCAAATTCTTTAAGCTTTCCGATATAACAATAGTCGACAATATAACTGCTGTTTGTTTTGTATTGTTTATGACCAGTAGTTTATGCGCGTTTCTTTCTATCAGGAGCAAAACAAAGCGTGCTGATTTGTATGAAACTATTGCTGAATATGCTTTTCTTGGAGGGTTGATCATTATCTTTTTTATGACACTTTTATTTTTGATGGAAGTTATTCATTGATTGATATGAGTGAAAAATATTAAACGACTGAAGCAAGTTTGCTCACATAGTCATTTATAAACTCATCTTTTCTTTTCAACCTGTATTGCATTACAAATCTTGGATGCGCCAAAGTTTCAATCTTATCAAACCAATTGTATTGCGAATTTAATTTTTGCAAATACTTAAAATTTTCACCTTCGCCAATACAAAAACAAACATCAGTGGTTAAGCCAAATGCAATTTGTTGTTGCATAGAATCAATTACAAACGGCTGAATGCGTTGCATGAGTTCTTTGTCGTCATAATAATTCAAATTCTTTGCATGTTTTACAAATCCAAGCGGACTAATTGCAGAAATATAGAATTGATGATAAAACTTTTTTGCTCCACCAAATGCTTCTATCATTTCATAAATAAACACAGAAGATAATTCCTGTTTCTTTTGAAAATCATTTTGGATATCGCAAACTTTTTCTAAACGAATTGGATCAGTAAACGGAATGCCTGTAATACCGCCGCCAAACCTCCCGGGATTAATGCCTAACAATAAATGGCGCTTATGATCATCGCTATAATATTTCTTGTAAAATGAAACACATGCCTGTTGCACATCTTTGCGTTTGTGTGCATCAAGCACTTCAACATCTTTTGGCAATCTGAAAGGAAGCTGAAGATTGAAGATAAAATTGAGGATAGCAGTATCAAAATTCATAATGCGAATAAACAAACTGTTCATCGCATATGAACAATAAAATAGTTTCTTTTAAATATAGATGTGCTTAAAACTCGCCGATAACCTGGGTGTAATTAATATCTGTTAAAATGGTGCGCAACTGGTCTTTTACTTTTATTATATGCATTACCAGTTTTGATTCTTTGCAGCTATGCAGGAATTCAATGATCTCTTTAAAGCGTGGATTATCGCTGCCCTTTTCTTCTTTGTGCGATTCATTTCTTAACTGAAATAAATGCAACAGCTTTTTTGTTTCCTGCGGTGTAGATTCAAGGTAATCTTTTATATCATGCACATCTTCAGCGATCTTTCTGAAGAATTTCTGATAATAGATCTTTGATAAAATCTCAAGATTAAGAATAGGCATGGCAAAGGCTTTTATTGGTTAGAAATAAACTTCACTTAAACAATGCAATAACAGCAATTGGCGGCAAGTTATATTTTACAGCGATAGTAACGCTGCAATTTTTTCCACATAACAATTTAATAACGCAACCTTAATCTTCACCTTCAAGTTGTGCTAATTCACCTTCATCCAAATCATCAGCGGGATCTTTTGGCGGAGTAAGATCCAGGTCTTTTTTTATATCAGCTTCTGCAGCATTTTCAGCTGCCTTTGTATCGTTATCGTTATGTTGCTGTTTTAAAATCTCTTTATCTTTTTCGAGGTTCTTATCCATAGAATCAAAATTATTTTATTAATGCGCTTCCAGCCAATTATCACCAACACCTAATTCTGCATCCACAGGTACATCAAACGGCAAAGGCAATGCCGATTTCATATTGTTTAAAATTAATGGCTGCAATACATCCAGTTCTAAAGGCAAAGCATCAAACACCAATTCATCATGCACCTGCATGATCATTTTGCTTTTTAAATTTTCTTTTTTTATGGCATCATGAATTTTTATCATCGCCATTTTAATCATGTCTGCTGCAGTGCCTTGTATGGGTGAATTGATCGCATTGCGCTCTGCATAACCACGCACCGTAAAGTTTGATGAGTTGATATCTTTCAGCCAGCGTTTTCTGCCCATCAATGTTTGCACATAACCATGTTCGCGGCAAAAATTTATCATATTGTCCATGTACTTTGTAATACCATTAAATTCCTTTTTATAGTTGTCGATAATTTCTTTTGCTTCTGTTCTGCTTATTCCCAGGTTATCGGCCAAACCAAATGCACCCTGCCCATAAATAATTCCAAAGTTTACGCTCTTTGCTTTATAGCGCATTTCTTTGGTTACATCTTTCGCATCAACATTAAATACTTTAGATGCAGTTGCCGTATGAATATCTGCGTTATTGCGAAATGCATTGCACATGTTTTCATCGCCGCTGATGGCTGCAACAATTCTTAGTTCTATCTGCGAATAATCTGCGCTGATAATTACATTGCCCTGCCTTGGAATAAACGCTTTGCGGATTTCTTTTCCGCGTTCTGTTCTTATTGGTATGTTTTGAAGATTCGGATTGTTGCTTGCCAATCTTCCTGTTACTGCAACTGCCTGCCCGTATGTTGTATGTACTCTTCCGCTTTTGCGGTTGATCAGTGAAGGCAATGCATCAACATAGGTTGATCTTAGTTTTGTTAATTGACGATACGCTAAAATATCATCAACAATAGGATTGGAATGTGCAAGTTTCGTCAACACATCTTCACCGGTTGCATACTGGCCGCTCTTGGTTTTTTTAGCTGATGGATTAAGCTTTAATTTTTCAAACAACACTTCACCCAATTGCTTGGGCGAACCAATATTAAACTTAACACCAGCGCCTGCATACACAGCCTGTTCGGCCTGGTAAGCTTCACGTTCCAGGTCTTTTGAATAATTTACCAGGAAAGGCACATCGATCATTACGCCTTCATATTCCATATCGGTCAATACTTTTACCAATGGATTTTCCACTTCATAAAAAACACGTTCAACATCTTTCGCTTTTAATAAAGGATGCAATGAATTCTTTAACTGCAACGTAATGTCTGCATCTTCAGCTGCATAATCTTTTAGCTTTTGAATTTCAACATCACGCATTGTTCCCTGGCCTTTTCCTTTTTTACCAATCAGTTCTTCAATATGAACAGGCTCATAACTTAAGAATTGTGCACTCAATAAATCCATGCTACGCTTACCATCCGGCTCAACAACATAATGTGCAAGCATGGTATCATAAACGGCGCCTTTTATTTCGCGGTTGTAATATTTTAAAACAAGCAGGTCGTATTTTAAATTATGGCCAATCCATATGAGGTCCGGATTATCAAATAAAGGCTTTAATAATTCAAGCAAGTTGCAGGTGGCCTCATAATCATCTTTGCAGGTAACAAAATAAGCTTCGCCGGGTTTATAAGAAAAACTCATTCCAACCAGCTCTGCATCGTTGGCATCAATGCCTGTGGTTTCTGTATCAAAACAAATTTCTGTTTGCTGCATCAATACATCAACCAGTTCTTTTATCTTCTTTTCATCATCAACTAAAATATATTCATGCTGTGTGTTGTTGATGTTATTCGATGCGGATAGGCCGCTATCTTCAATCTCGTTGTCTTCTGTTTTTTCAATGATGGTTCTTGCCGCAGCACTTTCAATTGCATTACCAAACAGATCTGTCTGAACGCCAACAGGCGCACCACCAAACACATTAAAATCATCTCCGAGAATTCTTTTGCCAAGTGTTTTAAACTCAAGTTCGGTAAACACTTCTATCAATGCCGGTTTATTCCATTCTTTTAAACAAAACTCTTCTTCATGAAACTGAACCGGGACATTGGTGATAATAGTTGCAAGCTTCTTGCTCAGTATGGCTGATTCTTTTCCCGCAACAATTTTTTGTCCCAACGCGCCTTTAATGTTCTCTGCATTTGCAACAACGTTTTCTACATTGCCATATTCTTTCAACAATTTTGCTGCAGTCTTTTCACCCACACCTGCAATGCCCGGGATATTATCCACCGCATCGCCCATCAAACCCAAAATATCAATTACCTGGCTTACATCTGCAATATCCCATTTTGCACAAACCTCTGCAGAACCCATGATCTCAACATTGCTACCCTGGTAACCGGGTTTATAAATTTTTACACCATCACGCACAAGCTGGCCATAATCTTTATCAGGCGTAACCATGAACACTTCATAACCCGCATCATGCGCCTGCCATGCCAATGTGCCAATTACATCATCAGCCTCATAACCGGCAACGCCAATGCATGGAATATTAAAGCCTTCAATGATCTTTTTTATTTCGGGAATAGATTCAACCAGGTCTTCCGGCGCTTCCTGCCGGTTGGCTTTATAATCAGAGAAATCTGTATGGCGTTCTGTTTTTCCTTCCACATCAAAACATACAGCAAGGTGTGTAGGCCTTTCTTTGTTAATGAGATCAATCAATGTATTGGTGAAACCAAATTGTGCATTGGTATTTTTTCCTTTTGAAGTTATGCGCGGGTTGCGAATGAGTGCATAATAGGCACGAAAAATAAGTGCATAGGCATCCAGCAAAAACAAACGTTTATCCATGGTGCTAAGATAAACCCCATCCCATAAAGGGGAGTAAAATTTTTTGGTCAAAATGTAAACCGGTAATTAATGCACAGGCATTTTAATTCTGCTTCTAATCAATTGATTATTTTATTTATTACTTGCTGGTCTTATGTTTACCCGGTAGCTTATTTTTACGATATAATTTCGATATAACTTCGATATTTATTCGATCTAATTAATCGAAATTATATCGAAGAAATATCGAAATTACATCGAAGAAATGTGTTTACAAGTACGAATAAATTAATCCGCAAATATGCAGATCATGAAAAATAGCCAACTTGTTACAAGCCGGAAGGTTATGAATAAGATAATTAGCCAAACATCTTTCCTGCTTTATCTCTTATAAAAAAACTTCGCCAGGGAGTTAAACCATTAAAATTTTATTTATTAATGAACAGAGCCAACATAACATCTGATCTTCATCATATCACACAGCAGCCTGTTTCATTAATTCTCATAATGAAATTATAAATCGAATAAAAAGCCGGGTGCACATAACACCTTCAGAAAGATTCTTCGTATTCAATTTTAAATTTTGCATTTATGGGAAAAATTTTCGCTCTTTTCCCTGCTGTATTCTTCTGTTTAAATCTCTATGCTCAAGTCTCTGACTCCTTAAGAAATGTTGATTCAATACCTTACCCGGGTATACATGGCCATAGCGCCCCTAACGGAACATGCGATAGTTTAAATCTGTATGCTGCTAATAATTGGTCGGCATATTATTATGAATACCGGGGTGGCGGTTCTGTTTTGGGCGTATGCAACCTGCAGACGCCGGATCATTCAAGAATTTTAGAAACGGCAAATTACTTCGATGCCTCTGCCGATAAATACAATTACATTACAGGCGGCCTTGTTTATTTTGCCTTTGCCAATTCAACAGATTCTACTCACATGACTCGTCATGTACTATTTAAATTGTATGACGATGCAGGTGGATTACCCGGGAAAGCACTTGATTCAGCAGGGCTAACGCTTGCCGAAATTCACCAGGATGTTTTGGCGGGAAAGATGACTGAGTTTAAGTTTAAATCCCCGGTTCTTTTGCCTTCTTCCAAAAAGTTTTACATCTCGGTAGATGCACAAAGCTTTAACTGGGGGCCGGTTATAAAGGATTCAATTGCAGTGGTTGCTACAGGCAATAATACAACTGATCCGAAGGCTTATCAATACATGTCGAGCGACTCAATACCTTATTACTGGAGGTCTGTTGATTCATTTTTCCTGAGTAATAACCAATCGCTTAATGTATCGCTGTTTGTTTTTCCTTACGTGGTTACCACTACCAATGCATGTTCTGTTTTACCTGTAAGTATTTTTAATTTTGGAGGGATTATAAAAAATTACGGGGCTTATTTAAACTGGAGCACTGCAATGGAAAGCAATAACAAAGGTTTTTATATTGAAAGGAGTAAAGACGGAAGGAATTTTACAGACATTGGATTTATTGCAGGTGCAGGTAATTCAAACCAGGTAAAAAACTATGCTTTTACAGATGGCAGCTTAAAGGATATAACTGTGAGCACAACTTACTATCGTTTAAGGCAGGTTGATGATGATGGGCAATTCAGTTATTCGCAGGTATTGGCTTTAAATCTTCAAAATATTACTTCTTCATTAAAGTTGTATCCTAACCCGGTTAAAGATGTTGCAACAATAGAAACAAATTTGGATGCAGCATCAAAGGTTGAGGTGCGGGTTGTAACAGGTAACGGGAAAGTAGTGCAGGATCTTGATAAAGGTGTATTGAATGCAGGCCTTCAACAGATTTATATTAATACTTCAGGCCTTGCAACAGGTTCTTATGTTGTACAGGTAACCGTTGGAAACAATCATTATTCGCAGGTTTTGATAAAAGAATAAATCTTATTTACAATTTAAAAAGAGCCGCAATTTATTGCGGCTCTTTTGTTTTATATAATTTAGTAAAATTCCAGTACTCCGTAATCTGAAGATTTATTTAAGGCCTCAATATCTTCAATATGTTTTATAAGAAGTCCGAGAATAAAATTATTGCTTTGATTGCCGGTTTTTAAAAGCACAATTTTAGGAGAAAAACCTTTTATGTTTAAAGGGTTTAAAAAATCTTCATCATTTGTTACAATGATGAAATTTTCGTTTAAGGCATAATTCCATATTTCGATATCTTTTGCAGGAATAACCAAACCAATATTATCAACGTGAAAACATTCTTCAAAATACAATTTCAAGTTTGCTATTAAACGCCAGGATATATTAGCATCTAAAGGCAGCTTCATGTTATGCTGCAATTATTTTAATTACAGATTCACGGTTGGCAGCAAAAGCAAGGGCAGCAAAAATATCATCTTTTGTAAGCGCGGGATAATCATTCAAAATTTCTTCCTGTGTCATGCCTGAAGCAAGCCATTGCAATATGTCAGATACAGCTATCCTTGTTCCCTTAATGCAGGGTTTGCCGAATCGTATTTCAGAATTAATGGAAATATGAGCAGCTATTTCTTTCATGCTTTAAAGGTAACTAAGATTAATAAAGATTTTTACTTGTGTAAGTGAAGTGAATTTTTAGAATGTATGTTTGCATTTTACATTAATTTCACCGCGAAAAAAAGCATCATAGCATTAATGCAGATGACGGTAGTGCGACGCAACGAAGCTCAATCGGAGTTACTGCTGCCTGCCACCAAAAAATAAAACTATTATGGCTGAAAAAATTTTAATGCCGCGTTTGAGTGATACCATGACTGAAGGTGTTATTGCCGCATGGCACAAGAATGTTGGCGACCCTGTAAAGAAAGGCGATCTGCTTGCTGAAATTGAAACGGATAAAGCAACAATGGAATTAGAAAGTTATAAAGATGGCGTACTGCTGCATCGTGGCGCTGAACAGGGCAGCAAGTTACAGGTGAACGACCTGCTGGCAATTGTGGGTGATAAGGGTGAAGATGTAAGCGGATTGGTAGGCGGAAATGGAAAACAAGTTGCAAGTTCCAAGGTGCAAGATTCAAGTATCAAGGCCCAGGATGCAAGTGCTAAAAAACCTGCGCCTGAAAAACAACCTGAAACAGTTAATCAGCAACCGGCAACTGAAAGTGTTGATATTTCAAAAATGGAAGAAGTGGTTTTAATGCCGCGCTTGAGCGATACAATGACAGAAGGTGTTATTGCATCATGGCAAAAGAATGTGGGTGATGACGTGAAGAAGGGTGACATTCTTGCCGAGATAGAAACGGATAAAGCAACCATGGAACTGGAAAGTTATAAAGACGGAAAGCTTTTATTCCAGGGCGCAAAAGCAGGTGAGAAAATTGCTGTGAATGACCTGCTTGCAATAATTGGTAAAGAAGGGATTGATATAAATAAAATTGTTGCGGCAGCAAAAGGTGGCGCAACTGCACCTGCAGCTTCAACAGAAAATAAAGAACAAGCTACAGGCATACAGGAAACAGGTAAGCAAGAGACTGCACCTGAACAACAGGTAGTGAATGAAGGAAGAATATTTGCATCTCCGCTGGCTAAAAAATTAGCAGAAGAAAAAGGCATCGACCTTAAATATGTAAAAGGCAGTGGCGATAACGGAAGAATAACAAAGAGCGATATTGATAGCTATAAACAGTCAACAGTCGACAGTCAACAGTCAATAGAAGAACAGAAACCAGTAACTGAAACGAAAGCTCCGGCACCTGTTGCTTACTCCCCTTCAGGGGTTGGGGGCGAAGAGTTTGAAGAAGTTCCTGTATCGCAGATGCGCAAGACAATTGCAAGGAGATTGTCTGAAAGCATGTTCACAGCTCCGCATTTTTATCTTACTATGAGCATTGATATGGATGCATGTGTTGCAGCACGCAAACGTATTAATGATCTAAGCCCGGTTAAGATCAGTTTTAATGATATGGTGTTGAAAGCTGTTGCAGTGGCATTGAAGCAGCATCCTAAAGTTAACAGCAGTTGGCTGGGTGATAAGATCCGCATCAACAAACATGTAAGTATTGGTGTTGCTGTTGCTGTTGAGGAAGGCTTATTGGTTCCTGTTGTACGCTTTGCTGATACAAAACAATTAAGCCAGATCGCAACTGAAGTAAAAGCATTGGCTGATAAAGCAAAGAATAAAAAATTGCAGCCTTCAGAATGGGAGGGAAGCACATTCACTATTTCTAATCTCGGTATGTTTGGAATAGATGAGTTTACTGCGATCATTAATCCGCCGGATGCATGCATTCTTGCCGTTGGCGGTATTGCACAGGTTCCTGTTGTAAAGAATGGTACAATTGTTCCGGGCAATGTGATGAAAGTAACATTGAGTTGTGACCATCGTGTTGTTGATGGCGCAACAGGTTCTGCTTTCCTGCAAACGCTGAAAAGCCTGCTGGAAGAGCCTTTGAGAATGTTGGTATAATATCAATACAATAGTGATTATAAAATTAAAGCCCCGCAATGCGGGGCTTTTTATGTGATGTTTACTATAAGAGTCTATTTGCTTATTACTATTTTTTGTACTTCACCGGTGCGGTTGTCTTTCACATAATATATACCTGCAGGCAACTTACTTATATTTATAGTGCGTGTGTTTTTTATTTGTTGAGTAAACACAACTATGCCTTGCTGGTTGATCAAAGAAATATTTGTTTCGGTATTGGTATTTATATGCAGAACATCTTTAACTGGATTAGGGTAAACGATAAAACTTTTTGTTTTGGCAACTGCATCAGACATTGTAATATTTTTTATTAATGATGGTTTTGCAGTTGTATCAGCCAGGACAACTGGCCAATAGTCGAAGCCACCTAACGTTTTTTTCGTTTTGTCGCCTGCGATACCGCTGCTGGAGATACCTCCCAGTAAGTAAATGTTGGGCCTTAGCTCTTTCAGATCTTTTAAATAACTGGAGCTGCCATCCACTATTTTTGACCATTGTGGAGAGCCTGCACTATTTAATTTAAGCGTGTAATACTGGTATCCTCCACCATGATTGGTTGTACTTCCAACCAGGTAACCTCCATCGCTTGTTTGCAATATTGAAATATCAAAACTGGCCGAGAATTTAGTTTCATCAGCTATAGTAGTCCATAAAAGATTACCTGCCTTATCTAATTTGTGAACAATCAGCTTAAAGCGAAGGCGCCTGCCATCTCCGTTTGTAACAGACTCTGAGTAGTTTACATATACACCGCACATTATAAAACCGCTGTCTTTTGTGCATTGTGTTTTAAAGCGACATTCTACAATAGTATCATAATCACGCCTCCACAAAATGTTTCCTAAAGAATCTGTCTTTTGAATTTCTCCGAAGGGAGATGTTACTATATACCCTTTATCTAATGTTTCCGATGTATAAGCGGCACCATCATTTGATACAGCATTATTTATCCATTGTATATTTCCATATTGATCTGTTTTTATTAAGCCAGAATTTGTTGTTAATATACAACCGCCATCATCCGTTGTATCCATGTCATAAGCACGGTCACTTTGAGAAAGTGCGCTACCCACAGTTTTTTGCCATGCAATACTTCCGTCAGCATTCAATTTCACTAACCAGATTCCTGTTGTTTTTGTTATATCCACCGTTTTGTTGCCGGATATGCCGGAATAAGAATTGCCTGCAAGTATATAGCCGCCATCCCTGGTAGACCGTGCGGCAATCAATGTATCATCTTTATCTCCTCCAATTGTTTCATCCCATTGTATTGTTGCCTTGCCTGTTATTTTATCTTCTGCAAATTTTATTACCCAATAATCATTTGCGCCCCAACTGTTTTGTGTTTTATACTTTGAGTGATCGGAGAATGAAGTGCCGGCTAAAAGAAATCCATTATCGGACAAACAAATATCAGATAACAATTCATTGTAGGCGCCTCCAACATCTGCCTGGGCTTTTATTTGTGTTTGAGCAAAGCTGCTTAAGGACATAAGAACTGAGAAGGCTGTTAAAGCGAATAGTTTACATTTCATAATGGTGTTTTTAATTTATGCAATAGGTTAGATAAAGTTTAGCGCATGTATATTATCTGCGTTAATTAAATAATAGTAAACGGGAATCAACGAACAATGAAATTAAACATTATTCTAAAGCCTAAATGATTTTAAACAAGAGCAAATTTTAAAAGCGAAAAGCCCGCATTTGCGGGGCTTTTCGCTTTGTATGAATAATATTTATTTGTATTCAAACGATTTATCCGGATGTGGCGGCGCCTGTGGTACGTCAACAGGATTATCTTTTATCTGTTTCTTTAAATAATCAACTGCATATTCAAGCTGTGCATCTTTACCATTAAATGTTGCAAAAGGTAAATTGTCAACCGTAATATCAGGCTCAACACCGTGGCCTTCTATTAACCATTTACCTTCTGGTCCGTATACTCCCAATTCAGCAGCGCTGGCAATACCATTATCCACTAAACGGTTATCCGAGCTTAACCAGATCTCTCCGCCCCATGTACGCATACCGATCACTTTTCCAAAACCTAATCTTCTGAATCCTTCTGTGATTGCTTCACCGTCAGATGAAGTTTCCTGGTCGCACAAAATAACCATGTGGCCGCGAAATGCATACGGCATATTCCATGTTGGCCCGCCGCTTCTGCTTTGCCAGTACATCCATGCTTTACGCATTAATTTTTCCAGCACCCAGCTATCAATATTACCACCAAAATTGTCACGCACATCCAATATCAAGCCTTTGCGGTTAAACACAGGATAAAATTGTTTTACAAAATCATCCATATCGCTTCCGGTCATTGCTTTTAAATGTATATAGCCAATATCGTTGTTGCTCATGCTGTCAACTTTTTCACGATTCGTCAGTTCCCATTCTTCATATCTCAGCGTAAATGCATCTCTCGCTGAACAAGGTTTTACAACCTGGTCATACGCTTTACCTGCTTTGTCGATCAAACTTAATTTTACAGGTTGCTGCACTTTATTCGCCAGCAACATATCCATATCCGGTTCATTTTTTACAGGCATATTGTTGACAGAAGTAATAATGTCGCCTTCTTTAATTTGTAATTCAGGTCTATTCAATGGAGAAGAAAAATCAGGGTAATCAGGATCGCTTTTATAAATATGATCAATGCGCAAGCCTTTTGATGTTGCAGTAAGGTTTGCGCCTAAAAATCCTGTCTGAATATTATCATCGGCCCTGCGTTGATCGCCGCCATACACAAATGTGTGCAATGCAGAAAGCTCACCAACCATTTGCGCCAGCAGGTCGTCTAATTCATACCTGTCAGTCAGTCTTGAAACCAATGGCAGGTATTGATCATGTACAGCCTGCCAGTTTACTTTATGCAGGTCGCGGTCATAAAAATAATCACGCATCATACGCCATGCATCGTTGAACATTTGATTCCAGTCCTGCTGCGGATCAACAACAAAGCTCCAGTTGTTTAATTGCAGCTTGCTTTTATCTGCATCAATCTTTGCGCCATCTGCATCTGCAATAGCCATTGATTTATTTGTGAAGAATACCAACAATTTTTTCCTGTTAGCTGATGGTGTAAAGTCTGATACACCTTCTGCAACTAATGTTGGATCATATTTTTTGCTTTCCGTAATTTTTAATGCATACAATTTATTACCGCTGTTATCATTCTGATCTGAAGATGCGTTTTCCCAATATAAATAGCCATTCATGGCAACTGCATTAAAAATGTTCCCGCTTTTTACAGGCACCTGGTAAAGCAATGTTTTTATGTATTCCCAGTTAATATTTTTTGCCTTTGCATTTTTATTTTTTTGTTTATCGTTAATTGAAGGATTGAAAGTTGAATCCGCAAGCCATGAATCTGTTTGAAGAAAAGGAAATCTTGCAGCGCTATCCAATGGCATTGCATAAATATTTTCGGTATTGGTGTAATACGGTTCCGGTTGAAGCGACCCCCATGGTGAACGCGTTTGCGTTACAATATTTCTTTCAGAAACAAAGAACAACCAATTGCTGTCAACAGACCATGAAGGATTATAGCTGTTCATCCGCTCCGTTGTTAAAGGCAACAGCTTCATATCATGCGTATCCACTATGCATATCTGCGAATTAAGGTTTGCAATATTTTGTGTGAAAGAAAGGTACCTTCCATTGGGTGACCATACCAATTCATTAATTCCCCGGTAAGCGCTGTCATACCGAAACTTTACTGCACCTGTTGCGATATCAGCAATATGCAGCACTTCATTTTTATCATCATAAGCAATATATTTTCCGTCAGGTGAAACACTGAAAGAGCTAATAATCGTTTTTGTATTTTTAGTGATTTGTGTTGCGCTGTCACTTCCATCTGCATTCATCCTCCATATTTCATATTCACCGGAAGCATCAGATAAAGCTGCCAGTGTTTTTTCATTTATAAAGTGAACTTCTTTAAAACGAATACCGCTTTTCCTGCTCACTTCCTGCCAGCGATCGCTTTTAGCGGGCGATACAAAAACTCTTCCGCGACTAACAATAGCTGCATAATTTCCGCCAGGTGAAATATCTGCCTGCGATATAGTTTCAACAGGGCTTTTTATCCATTTGGGTTTGCGCTGATCAAAGTCTGACACAAGATTGATGTCTAACAATTTTTCCTGGCTAGTACTGATGTCATATAAATAAATATCAGCGCCTTTCTGATAAACAATTCTTGAACCATTAATTGATGGCGATTGAATATCCCAGCGTTTTGCAAATGTTTGTTGCTTCATATCTTTTCCATCTTTATTCATGCTCCAGATATTCATTGTGCCATCACGATCTGATAAAAAATATACACGGTCATTGTACAACATCGGGCTGGTGCTTGTTCCATCAAAATCTGCAGTAAGATTTGTTGCTTCATGTGAGCCGTCAAACTTCCATACCTGTTCTATAAAACCACCTTTGTATCTTTTTGTTTTGCTGCCCTGGTTTTGAAATCGCGTAAAGAATAAAGTATTGTTATCGTCGTAACAGCCATACGATGCCTGCCACAACGGAATTTTTTGTTTGGTAAGCGTTGCCGGATCAAGCTTAATAATCTGTGCTGATGGTATTGAACTGTAAGCATTGGTGCGGTATAAGAGTTTGCTATCTTTTGTCCAGCTATATGCCTGTACTAAATTGCCTGAATAATCATAAGTAATACGTTTGGGAACGCTGCCATTTATATCCATTATATACAATTCAGAAGCGCCTTCATACTGACCTGTAAAAACAACCTGCTTTCCATCCGGCGATATACAGGGATATGTTTCCAAACCTTTATCAGTTGTTAAACGCGTAGTGAAGCCGTTGCTTATATCATATTTCCATAAGTCGCCTTCTGCAGTAAAAATTACCGTGTTTCCATTAATGGCGGGCGTGCGGTAATAACCTTTTTGCTGACTGTAAACCAATACAGAAAAAAGCAATGAGATGATCGTTAGAGAAATGGCGGGACGCATAAGCTGTTTTTGATTTTAGTAAAAATATCAATAATAAATAATGAGTTGGCAGGAAAATTTTTAGATTGTTTTTTGGTTATCTACTAATGAACTCCGATGAAGCACGGTTGCGTCGCATCACTTGTACTGCATGTCATTGATCAACTACTGCTCACTGTTCATAACACTTTTTTAGCGGTTAGTTTTAACAAGTTTTAAATATAAATAGACAAAGATTTAGTTGTAATTTTGTAAGGTAAACTTATAAGTTTAGTGAATAAATGGCAAAGCAATCTGACATAGAATTAATTTCTGAAATACGTACAACAATTACAAGATTGGTAAAAAAATTACGTAAGCATACTGTTACGGGCATGGCACTTTCTTTAACAGAAAGATCTGTATTGGGCCTTTTAAATGAAGAAAAAGAAATGTTGCCAAATGAATTAGCCACAAGAGAAAAGATCACCAACCAATCCATGTCGCAGATATTAAACCATCTTGACGAATTAGGTTACATCTTAAGGCGTATTTCAAAAGAAGACAAGCGTAAATCGCTGATAACATTATCCGCGAAAGGCACTGCTGCCATTAACCAGTTGCGCAACGAAAAAGATACCTGGTTATATGAAGCCGTAATAAACTCCTGTACTGCAGAAGAAATTTCCATATTAAAAAAGGCGTTAGCGCCATTAAAAAAATTAGTTGATTTTGAAGACGACTGAAGAAAAAAAGAAGAGTAAGATCACTACGTTCACCGCGTTTAAAAGTAGGAATTACAGGTTATATTTTGTTGGGCAATCCTTATCACTCATCGGCACATGGATGCAGAAGACCGCAGTAAGCTGGGTTGTTTATTCCCTCACACATTCAAAGTTCATGCTTGGCCTTTCTTTATTTGCCAGCATGTTTCCGGCGTTCGTGTTTTCGTTTGTAGGCGGTGCAACAGCAGACCGCTATAACCGTTACAGGTTGTTATTGATAACACAGATCGCATCTATGGTACAGGCTGTGTTGCTTACGTTACTGGTTCTTTCCAATCATTATAATGTATGGGCAATTCTTTCGCTGAGTTTTATATTGGGAATTATAAATGCGTTTGATGTTCCTGCAAGGCAATCACTCGTAAATGAATTAATAGAAGACAAAAAATATTTGAATAATGCCATTGCATTGAATTCATCCATGGTGAATTTATCAAGGTTGATCGGCCCTGCTATCGCCGGGTTTATTCTTGAAAAATTTGGTGATGTATTTTGTTTTGGATTAAATGCAATAAGCTTTATCGCAGTTATTACTTCTGTGTTATTAATAAAACTTCCACCACAAAAAGTGCAGCATCATACAAAAAATATTCTGCAGGATGTAAAAGACGGATGGAACTATCTGAAAGAAGTAAAAGAGTTGAAGTTTATTATTTCAATGCTGGGTTTAATTGCATTGTTTGTGTTGCCTTATACAACAATGATCGCTGTATATGCAAAAGATATTTTTAAAGGTACCGCATCAACGTTTGGTATCATTGACAGCATGATCGGCCTGGGTGCTTTTGGCGGCGCACTATTTCTTGCTTCATTAAAACCCGGTAGTAATCTTAGAAAAATACTTGCAATAAATACGTTATTGTTTGGAACAGGATTAGTGCTATTCTCACACATGCATTCTTATCCGCTCGCACTTGCATGCGCAATGCTTACAGGCTTCGGAATGATGTCACAGGTAACCATTACAAATACATTAGTGCAAACAACAGTTGACCCGAATATGCGCGGAAGAATGATAAGTTTTTATGCAATGGCTTTCTTTGGAATGCAACCTTTAGGTGGCTTAATTGTTGGTTCTGTTTCGCAGCTAATTGGTGTACCTAATACCGTTTTGGCAGAAGGATGTATTGCATTGCTGATCGGCTTGTTACACCTGAGATTTTTGAAACGCAATAAAGTAAAGACGATTCAAATGAATATGCAAACTGATGCAAGTCGCGTTGAAGTTGCTTCTTAATTAAGTTTGAATTTGTGTCAGGATGTGAATACTTTAAGCCACGAATGCACTAATGATAAAACTATTCGTGCATTCGTGGCAAATTAAGTATTGTGATGAAAGCAAGAACAGCAAAGCAAAAGCTGCTAAATACAGTAATGAATCTTACACTAAACAATCGGGCTAATCATTTAATCCCATAAATCGTGGTTCAGACAATTATTGCTATTTACTTTTTCTGCATTGCCTGTTTAAAGAATTCCCCGGTAGGTGTAAGGTCATAATTCCATGATTGCAGCATTTGCGGCCACCACTCAGGATCGTACACCCAGGCCAGCCAGCTGATGCCATTGTTTTCGAGATAAGTTGTTATGCGCGATCCATAATTATCAGCGCCATCCGCAGGCCCGCCTTTCTGTGTGATAAAGCCAATCTCCGTTGCAATGATGGGATAACGTTGTGCAGCGAAACCAAAATCTTCTTCCCATTTAGGCTCCCATGGCTGAGAGCGTTTATTGGGATAAGGATGCGTAACATACGCAACGTTTGGTGCATTGACAGGCTCTTCGCGCAAAGGCGTAAGATCATAAGCCCAATCGAAACCCGCAACCAATGGAATGGTTTCCTTATCATAAGAACGTATAAGATGTATAATGTTTTCATTTATCTTTTTCCAGTCGCTCCAGCTTATTGAACCTAATTGGCCGTTGTATGTTGTAGGCTCGTTGAAGAGTTCATAAAAAGCAACGGTGTTATTGCCTGTAAAATGCTTGGAAATAGTACGCCAGAACTCATACGTTTCCTGCTTGCTTGTATTATACATCGGGTCCTGGAACAATTCCATTTCAAGATTGCCGATAGAATGCCAGTCAATGTCTACATACATATTAAGATCAGCGCACCAGCTTACAGCAGAATCAAGCAAAACAAGGTAAGCAGCTGGTGTTCTTTCACGCCATGCAACCGGATGTACAGGAATACGTACCAACATTGTGCCCATACTTTTTACTGATTGAAACAATTGTTTGTTCCAATGGCCTTCATGTTCAATTTTATCAGGGTCGGCAATAGATAAGCCGCGAAATAAAACAGTATCGCCTTTGTCATTAATAAACTTATTTCCTTTCACAGAAATCAAGGGAAGCAGTTTTGCTTTTGAATCTCTTTTTTGCATGGAAGGATAATCGTCTTTCCACCATGCGTGATAGTTGTTTGCAGAGGTTGTTTGTGCAGATAAACTATTAATCAAAAAAAGCTGAATGATGATGATTGAATAAGCAATGCGTTGTAGTTGCATAGATAAATTGTGAGGAGTAAAAATATTGAAATCTATACAACTGTGTAATGCTTTAATAACTATAAGGCAAACATTCAAAGCTAATTTATTACTGACCCTGGCTATGTAATGTTTTTACTCTAATCATCTCAATAACAACAAGCTCATTTCTTCGATATAATTTCGATATTTCTTCGATATAACTTCGATATAACTTCGATCAATTAAATCGAAGAAACATCGAAGTTATATCGAAGTTTTTTCGTAGAAAAGAAGAACTTGGTATTTTTTAACTCCATGGTTGTATGCCTTCAGTGCCGTAATGGCTTAGCTTCTTATTGTGTCTAAGCAGGTAAATAGGAAATTGCGTAAATTGGTTTTATATTAGCAAAAAGATTAACTGTTGTATGCCCTTAAGCTGGAATGAAATTAAATCGAGAGCCCTTGCCTTTACCAATGAATGGAAAGATGAAGTAAGTGAAGATGCAGAAGCAAAAAGTTTCTGGGATGATTTTTTCAATGTATTTGGTATCAGTCGCCGCCGTGTTGCAACATTTGAGCAACAGGTAAAAAAGATCGACGATAAGCAAGGCTTTATTGATTTGCTTTGGAAAGGAATGATCCTTATTGAGCATAAGAGCCGAGGTAAAGATTTAGAAAGAGCATATAAGCAGGCTAAAGATTATTTTCCCGGGCTCAAAGAAAAAGAGTTACCACGTTATATTTTAGTAAGCGACTTTGAACATTTTAAACTATATGATCTTGAAGCTAACTATAACCACAATTTTGTTATCACCGATTTTGTAAATAATGTACACCTTTTTGGTTTTATCGCAGGATATGAGAAACGTACCTATAAAGAGCAAGACCCTGTAAACATTGATGCAGCAGAACTAATGGGAAAGCTGCATGATAAACTAAAAGCAGTTGGATACACAGGGCATGCCTTAGAAAGATATTTAGTACGATTAGTATTTATGCTGTTTGCTGATGATACTAATATTTTTGAACGAGGCATTTTTTATGAGTATTTAGAACTGAAAACAGCCGAGGACGGCAGTGATCTTGCAGCGCATCTTGGACAATTATTTGAAGTATTGAACACACCCAAAGAAAACCGTTTAAGAAATCTTGATGAAAGCCTGAATGCTTTTCCTTATGTAAATGGCAGGCTGTTTGACGAACATTTGCCAACGGCATCTTTTGACAGTGAGATGCGTAAAATATTAGTGGATTGTTGTTTACTTGATTGGGGTAAAATCTCTCCCGCCATATTTGGTTCGCTTTTTCAAAGTGTGATGGATGCGAAAGCAAGAAGAAATCTAGGTGCGCATTATACGAGTGAAAAAAATATACTGAAGCTTATTAAGCCTTTATTCCTGGATGAATTTTGGGCAGCTTATGAAAAGGTAAAAGACAATCGTATTCAGCTTCAAAAGCTGCATGAAAGCATAACAAACCTTCGCTTTCTTGATCCGGCTTGTGGTTGTGGCAATTTCTTAATTGTAGCCTATCGTGAATTGCGTTTGCTTGAAATAGAAATCATTAAAGGATTATTGAAAGATGTTTTAGAGAGGAAACAAGCAGTTACCAACATTGATATTTATTTTCAGTTAGACGTTGACCGTTTCTATGGAATAGAATATGAAGAATTTCCGGCGCAGATAGCACAGGTTGCAATGTGGCTGATAGACCACCAGATGAATATGAAAGCGAGTGAGATTTTTGGCGAATATTATGTGCGTTTGCCATTACGGAAAAGTGCAAATATTGTTCATGGAAATGCTTTGCGTATTGAGTGGCAAAGTTTGATTGATTCTTTGCCTTGGGAAAAAAGAGAGCCGAAGTTTAATTACATATTGGGTAATCCTCCGTTTATTGGCTATGCTTTAAGAAATGATCAACAAAGACAAGAAATGGATTTATTCTTTAATCAAATTCGTGGAGGTGGAGAATTAGATTATGTTGCTTGTTGGTTTATAAAAGCATCAGAATACTTGGAAAAATATAATGCTGTTGAACAAAAAAATGTTGAGTTAAGCAAAATTGCATTTGTAAGTACGAATTCGCTCATACAAGGTGAACAAGTCGGTGTTTTATGGAATGTGCTTTTTAATAAATATCATATCAAAATACAATTTGCACATAGAACATTTAGCTGGAGTAATGAAGCAAAAGGAAATGCTGCTGTTCATGTAGTAATTATTGGATTTTCAAATTTTGATATTACAGACAAAATACTGTATGAATATTTAAATCTCAAAAGCGAACCACATGAAGTAAAAGCCAAAAATATAAATGGCTATTTAGTTGATGGAAAAGATGTGTTTATTCAAAATAGGAGCTTTCCAGTTAATAATGTTTCGAAGATGGTTTATGGGAGTAAGCCAACAGACGGAGGTAATTTCCTGTTAGATGATGAACAAAAAGAAATTTTAATAAAGGACGAACCCTTAACTGAGCAATATATTAAACCTTTTTTATCCGCTTATGAATATTTGAATGGGAAAAAAAGATGGTGCTTATGGTTAGAAAATATAAACCCAACTGATTTAAAGAAGTTTCCTGCAATTTATGAACGCGTAATTAATGTAAGAAAGTCAAGGCTTAATAGTAGTAAAGCAGCGACAAGAAAATTAGCTGATTTTCCAACAAGGTTTGAATACAATTCTCAACCTGATTCTGATTATATTTTAGTACCCTTACACACGTCAGAAGGAAGAACCTATATTCCGTTTGGCTTTTTTAGTAAAAACTTTATTGCAGGCAATAGTTGTTCTGTAATACCGAAAGCTTCACTATATGAATTCGGAGTAATCAGTTCCATTATGCACATGGCATGGGTAAAAACTGTTTGTGGTAGAATTAAGAGTGACTATAGATATTCTGGGACAATCGTTTACAACAACTTTCCATGGCCAGAAAGTTCAACAGAAAAGCAAATACAAGGGATAGAAACAGCCGCACAAAATGTTTTAGATGCAAGAGCACAATTTCCAGATGCAAGCCTTGCAGATCTATATGATCCTAATACAATGCCGCCAGTCTTAGTAAAAGCACACCAAGCTTTAGACAAAGCAGTAGATTTATGTTACAGGCCTCAGCCTTTCATAAATGAAACTAAGCGAATAGAATTTTTATTTGAGTTGTATGATAAATATACCAGCGGGTTATTTGCAAAAGAAAAATCAAAACGTAAAAGGAAAGCTGACAATCTATAACTACTTTTTAAAATATTATTATGGAACTAACATCGGATAAAATTAAGATTAAGGATTTACTTGAATGGAAACGTGGTAATATTTTACGAATCAATTCAGAATATCAAAGAGGAGCAGTATGGAAAGAGAATCAGCAAAAAAAATTAATTGATAGTGTTTTAAGAGGCTACCCTCTTCCGCTAATTTATCTGCATCATAAAAAACAGGTAGTTGCTGGCATTACAAGAGAAGATTTTGAAGTTATCGACGGGCAGCAAAGAATAAATGCATTGTACTATTTCGCTGAAGGCGCAATTAAACTTTTTGATCCCGTAGAAGATGATAAAGAAGCAAGGTTTCCTCAGTTTATCAAAGATGCACCATGCCTATGGTCGCATTCCTTTTATGACATGCTTTCTGAAGAGTTAAGAAAAAAATTCGATGACACTGAAATATTCATAGTTAAGATCATAACAAATAATGATGATGAAGCACGAGATCTATTCATACGCTTACAGGCAGGGCTGCCTTTAAACCCACAAGAAAAAAGAGATGCATGGCCTGGAGGTTATACAGAGTTTGTTTTAAAATATGGTGGGAAAAAAGAAATACCACGATATCCGGGCGATGAATTTTTTAGAAAAGTTGTAGCAAACCCTTCTTCTGACAGAGGTGAAGTGCGAACACTTTGTGCCCAACTTGGAATGCTTTTTTTTGAAGAAGCTACTAAAGGCAATTGGATGAATATATCTACAAAAAACATCGATGATTATTATTACCAGAATTTAAATTTTAATGTTTATTCTGATGAGGTGATGCGGTTTGGAAAAGTTCTTCATGTTACAACAAATATTTTCCATGGCTATAAAGGCCCAAAATTAAAAGTTCATGAAGTAATACATGTAGCATTATTAATCGATAGCTTACTAGATGATTACACAAATTCATGGCAAGCAAATTTTATTAGCGCTTTTGATGAATTTCGACACAAATCAGCGGTGGATAAGAGACAAAAAAGCGGTGAGTATTGGTATAGTTATGTTGCTCTTACAATGACATCTGCAGCGAATGCAGCAACTATACAAACTCGGCATGAATTCTTTTCCGAAAAAATGTTAGAGTTCTTAGTTCCTATTAAAAAAGATAGTACAAGAATTTATGGTCAGGTTGAAAGAGAAATTTTATATTTTAAATACAAGAAATTATGTGCAGTATGCGGCAAAGAAATTGACTGGAAAGATTTAGATATTCATCACATTAATGAGCATCAAAATGGTGGTGAAACAAGTTTGGAAAATGGAGTGCCAGTACATAAATTTTGTCATCCAAAAGGTGGGGCAGCAGATATTTTTTATAAGCGATGGATGGAAAAAAAAGCTGATGAGGAAAATATGCAGACTAGTTTCAGCAGTACTTTATATGAAAATGTGCCACGCAGCTTAAAAATAGAAAACGACAAAAAAAATATACTTGCTTTTGCTTCTGTCACTGATGCAGGAAAAATAATTGTCTTCAGAGGATCAAGAATTTCATCCGATGTCTCACAAAACTTTGAAGAAACCTGTGAAGCTGCTGCGAAACGTCGATATAATTTAATTCAGGATGGAAGTATTGATAAAAACTTTGAATTTACAAGAGATGTTATGTTCAATTCCAAAAGCAATGCTGCAAGTTTGGTTTTAGGGTTTTCTGCAAATGGCAATACTGCATGGGTCGAAACATCTGTCGTAGCAGGTCCTGCATAATTAGCTAATGAGCATAGCTGCGACCCCGCGTTATTTACTTCTCTAAATTTAATTCAGTTTAGTAATCTGCCTGAAAAACGGAGGGTCGCCGCATCAACACAAAAGCGGTATCACAGAATCTGCTAAGGACCAAAATTTCCTGGTGAGTAGTGAGTTGTCAGTAGTGGGTAACAGGCTTACACCTTAATCCTTCTGCCTTTTACCTTTTGTTCCCTTTTGTGCCTTTTTATTCCTTTTCGTGCCCTTTTGTGCCCAAACGGGAAATGATGTTTTCAGCCTGTTCTAATCTTGCATATCGGTTTTACGGAAACAATGTTGAAATGGTTTTGAAACCGGAGTTCTTTGAAATATGGAGTTTAAACAGATTGCATAAAAAAGGCTGACTCAACATTTGAGACAGCCATATTCTTCAGGTATAAAGTAAGATTATTTTTTTACTAACTTAAGTATTGCTTCCTGGTTTTTAATAATCACTTTAAGGCTCTTTTGATTATCAAGTATTGCCTTTTGGTTCTTCAGAATTGTCTGCTGATTCTTAAGAATAGTTGTTTGATTAGTTTTTAAACCTGCTTGATTTTTAAATATAGCAGACTGGTTGGTTTTTATGTCGGCCTGGTTTTTTACGATCGTGCCCTGATTGGTTTTAATTACACCCTGGTTCTTTACGATTGTACCCTGGTTATCTTTCAACAATTTTTGATTACCAAGAATTGTTGTTTGGTTGCCTTTTAATGCCTTTTGATTTTCCTGAATAGCAGCCTGGTTATCTTTTATAGCCGTTTGGTTGTCTAAAATAGCTCCCTGGTTCTTTAGTAACACGTCGTCGTTTTCAACAGTGCTCATAGTAATTTTTTTAGGTTAATTAATAATTTCAGTAAAATTAAAATAGCAATTTAAAACATATTCATAAAACTTTATATGATTCATTGCCTGTATATTTTTTCTTATGCCGCATTCAGATTATTTTCGACACGTATTTGTAAACTTTTTGTATGGCAGGCACTATGAGCTCCGCAACTTTACCGAAGAAAACAACAGTTCAATCTGCAACTGCAAAAAAAAGCAACCGTGCTTTATCATATGTATTGCCTGTAGCAGTATTACTTTTTTTTGTACTTGGCTGGTGGTTGATTTCTCATTTTAATTTATTCCCCGCATATGCATTACCAACACCTGCAGATGTAGTAAAAAGCTTTGGAGAAGAAATAACTTCAGGAAGGTTGTATAACGATGTGATAGCCTCTCTTTGGCGCGTTGCTGTTGGTTTTATTCTTTCTGCCGGCCTGGGTATACCGCTTGGTTTATGGCTCGGCCAGCATTTACATGCAAGGCAGGCCTTTTTGCCCATGCTAAATTTCTTTCGCTTCCTTTCACCGCTTGCATGGATACCTTTTGCCATACTTTGGTTTCATATTGGTGATAAGCCTGCTATCTTTTTAATATTCATGGCAACGTTTTTTCCGTTGGTGATTGCAACAATGTCTGCCGTTTCTACTATACCGGCAATTTATTTTCGGGTAGCGCATGATTATAAATATAAAGGCGCTGAATTGTTGACGAAAGTTACTTTCCCTGCTGTGCTTCCGCAAATCATCACATCGCTGCGTGTTAGTTATGGCATTTCATGGGTAGTGATTGTTGCTGCAGAAATGGTGGGTTGCCAGGATGGTTTGGGTTACGGCATTTGGGAAGCACGTAATGGACTAAGGCTTGACTCCGCCGTTTGTTATATGGTCGTTATTGGAGTGCTCGGAATGCTGATTGACCGGTTATTGATTCAATTTACAAAACTTCCTAATGTACGCTGGGGTTATGAAAGATAATGTAACTACAAGGCTTATACTTGAAAATGTTTCGCATGATTACGGGTCACTCGCAGTGCTGCGTAATCTTAACCTTGCGGTTATGCATGGTGAATTTTTGGTATTGGTGGGCCCTTCGGGTTGTGGTAAAACAACTTTGCTCAATATTTTATCCGGTTATATAAAACCTGTTTCGGGTAATGTGCAGATCAACGGGATTATTCGCACCGTGTACCAGCAGGATGGCCTTTTTCCCTGGCTTACTGTTGCTGAAAATATAAGCATGAGCCTGCGCGATGTAAAAGACAAATCATTGCGGGAGAAAGAAGTAAAAGAACTGATAGCGCTTATTCATCTGGAAGGTTTCGAAAATCATTATCCGCACCAGTTATCGGGTGGTATGCGCCAGCGTGTTGAACTTGCACGTGTGCTTGCCGGTGACTCTGACATTTTATTGATGGACGAACCTTTTTCTGCGCTTGATTATCAAACAAGGTTACGCATGCGGTACGAGCTTGTGCGACTGCTTTCCAAACGGAAGCGTACCGTGGTTTTTGTAACGCATGATATAGAAGAAGCTGCGCAGCTTGCAGACCGTGTGTTGGTGTTAGCAGACCGCCCGGCACATATCAGTAAAGAATTGAAGATAGAAGCAGCACGGCCACGCAATCCTACAGATGATGCAGTTATCGAAGCAACGAAAACTATATTGGGTGAACTCGGATTGCATTCATCCGTAATAAAAGAATTATGAGTATTTTTCTTTGCTGAGTAATGAACAAAAGTACAAGGGAGTGATCCCGCATTGGCGGGACAAGCTATAACGAAGCTTCATAGCAGTATTGCAGTTAAGTTAATAAATACATTACTAATTTTGTATAAACACTTTTGAAATAACGTCATGAAATTATCTACGAAACTTTTTATTGCCGGCACCATTCTTATAATTGTTGTGCTGGGATTACTGCGGTATAAGCCGTGGAGCAGCAATGGCGCTGTCAATGTAAGAGATGTAGTACATGAAGGGCCGAATGATAAAGCAAAACGATCATTAACGGTGGGTTTTCTTCCGGTGACATGCCATCTTACCTGTCCCGTTACAGATTTTGCATCAAAGACCACGCAATCGAATACCAATTTCAATTCAAGAGTGTTCACTGATTTTCCAACGGTAGTAAGTGCATTGGAAGCAAAGCAGATAGAGGCAACATTTATGATTGTCCCTCTTGCTATGAAATTGCGTGAAGAAGGTGTACCTGTTAAAATATGTTATCTCGGCCACCGCGACGGCTCTGAGATCATTGTTGCAAAAAAGAGTTCCGCAAGAAGCCTTAAGGACCTCAAAGGCAAAACGATTGCTATACCCAGCTTATTCAGTAACCAGAATTTTGTTATTCATAAATTGATGGGGGATTACGGTTTAAAAAGTACTGACATCAATTTTGTGGTGTTGCCTCCGCCTGATATGCCTACATCGCTGGCATCGGGCGCTATTGACGGCTATTTTGTTGGCGAACCTTTTTGTGCAAAAGCTGAATTAGATGGCTATGGGCGTGTGTTGTATTATGCAAGAGATATATGGCCCAATTTTATTTCCTGCGCATTGGTGGTACATGAAGACCTGATAAAAGAGCATCCTGAAATTGTACAGGATCTTGTACGTGGCATTGCGCAATCAGGTGCATGGGCAGAAACACATCGCGCAGAAGCTGCGAAACTGGTAGCACCTTATTACAGGCAGGATGAAAAGGTTTTGAATTATGTATTGACATCTGAACCACGCCGGGTAAGTTATGTACAGCTAACGCCTACAGACCAGGATTTCCAGCTGATACAGGATATGGGAATCAAAATGGGCTTACTAAAAAAACACATTCCCATGGATGAGCTGATCGACCGTGATTTTATACCAAAAGAAATTACACCTGCACCAATTGATGCAGCAAAGATTCCTTAACTGTTATGCATACACAATAGATACGAAATCATAAATCGTATATTTTTGATGCATGCAAAGCAATAATTTACGATCACAGTTTTTATTAAACCCAAACATTACATTTTTAAACTTCGGATCATTTGGTGCCTGCGTTAAACCGGTGTTTGAATTATATCAAAAACTGCAGCTTGATCTTGAATCAGAACCTGTACAATTCATAGCATTTAACGGCCCTGTTAATTTAAAAAGATCGCGCGAAACGCTTGCTGCATATGTGCATTGTGATGCAGATGATCTTGTATATGTTACCAATCCTTCTTATGCAGTAAATGTTGTTGCAAAGAATTTTAAATTAAATCCCGGAGATGAGGTGTTAAGCACCGATATTGAATACGGAGCATGTGATCGTACATGGAATTATTATTGTGAAAAAGCAGGCGCAAAATATGTACGCCAGCGTATAGAGTTGCCGCTTGTTTCAAAAGGAAAATTTATTGAAGATTTCTTTAAGGGGGTATCATCAAAAACAAAAGCAATTTTTATAAGTCATATTACAAGTACTACTGCATTAAAATTCCCGGTGAAAGAAATTTGCGCCCTTGCAAAAGAAAAAGGTTTGTTCACTATGGTGGATGGCGCTCATGCGCCGGGCCATATTCCACTTGATATAACCGATATCAATGCCGATGCTTACACCGGCGCTTGTCATAAATGGATGTGTGCGCCAAAAGGTTGTTCATTTTTGTATGTAAGAAAAGAATTGCAGCATTTGTTTGATCCGCTTGTTGTAAGCTGGGGTTATAAAAGTGCGATGCCTTCCAATTCCCAGTTCATAGATTATCACCAGATGAATGGTACAAGAGATTTTTCCGCATTCTTAACAGTACCCAGGCTGATTGAATTTTTAAATGAGCACAACTGGCCGCAGGTAGCTGCTGATTGCAGGAAATTAGCGCATTTAAATTATCAGCGCTTTTGTAATTTATTAAATACACAACCGCTTGCACCAATATCAGATGAATTTTTAGGGCAGATGTGCAGCATGCAGATTAAAACAAATGAACCTGAAAAATTGCAGCGTTTGTTGTATGAAAAATATAAAATTGAAATTCCTGTAATGCGGCAGGATGAGAAGGTTTATCTGCGTTATTCCATCAATGCATTTAACAGCCAGGATGACCTGGATAAATTATATGATGCGTTGAATGAAATTGTTCTGCAAACAACTTCGCTGAATATTAAATAAAGTTGATTGTATATTTATCTTCAATCATCAAATTGTAAATGAAAAAGTTTTTTGGAATACTGATTGCAATTGTATTTACTCATATGGAAAGTACATCACAAATTCTTGCCCCCGGCGCAAAACTTACTTTGATTGACAGCAGTTTTAGTTTTACTGAAGGCGCGTCAACAGATAAAGCAGGCAATGTTTTTTTTACTGATCAGCCCAATGATAATATCTGGAAGTATGATATTGATGGCAAGCTTTCATTGTTTATGCATGGCACAAAAAGATCGAATGGAACATACTTCGATGCAAAAGGAAACCTGGTAAGCTGCGCAGATGAACAGGATGAATTGATATCAATATCTCCTGATAAAAAAATAACTGTTCTTGTAAAAGATTATGAAGGCCATACATTGAACGGGCCGAATGATGTTTGGATTGATGCAAAAGGCGGCATGTATATTACCGATCCATATTATCAACGTGATTACTGGACGAGAACCAAACCTGATGAAGCATTAGGGGGTGAAAAATTATATTACCTGCCTCCACATTCAACGCAATTGATAAAAGTTGACAATGATGTTAAAAAACCTAATGGCATTGTTGGCACTCCCGATGGAAAATATTTATATGTAGCGGATATGGGGGCCTGGAAAACGTATCGTTATGATATAAACAATGATGGCTCGTTAAGCAACAAAACTTTATTTGCAAACGAAGCATCTGATGGAATGACATTGGATGATCTTGGAAACGTTTATTTAACCGGCAATGGTGTTATTGTTTATAATTCAAAAGGAGCGAAGATCGAACATATTGATGTGCCTGAAAAATGGACGGGCAATATTTGCTTTGGCGGAAAAGATAAAACCATGTTGTTTATTACAGCGTCTAAATCTATATATACTATTCAAACAATAGTGAAGGGAATTGAGTAAAATGTTTGCAATAACTTCATGCTTCAAAAAAACTTATGGAACACAAAACACATTACGATACTGTTTCAAATGCAATTGATGCATTGCGTAAACAAGGTTATACTTCAGATTTTAAAATTCAGAACGATAGCATAACCTGTGATGAAGGGAAGTTTAATGCAAACAATTTTGAAGTAGTGGATGTGTATCGTTATGAAGGTAATTCAGATCCTGCAGATGAAGCTGCCGTATACGCTGTTAAATCTTCCAATGGATTAAAAGGAATTCTTATTACCGGATACGGTGCTTCTGCAGATACCGCTTCTGCAGAAATATTAGAAAAGCTTGGCAGGCATTAAACCTGCTGGTTTGTTTCTTTATGATATTCTTTATCGTAAGCTCTGATGATAGCTTTTACAAGGCGGTGACGAACCACATCTTCTTCATCTAATTCTATCTGTGCAATGCCATTAATATTTTTAAGTATGCGCATGGCTTTATCCAAACCGCTACGCTGATTTTTAGGAAGATCTACCTGCGTAGGATCACCTGTAATAATAGCTTTTGCACTTGCGCCTATACGCGTTAAAAACATTTTCAACTGAAGATCATTCGCATTCTGCGCTTCATCCAGTAATATAAAAGCATTATCCAATGTACGGCCGCGCATGTATGCAAGCGGTGCAATTTCAATGGTGCGTGTGCTCATATAATAACCTAACTTATCGGCAGGTATCATATCATCCAATGCATCATATAAAGGCCTTAAATACGGATCAATTTTTTCTTTCAGATCACCGGGCAAAAAGCCAAGGCTTTCACCGGCCTCAACAGCAGGACGTGTTAAGATGATCTTCTTTACCAATTTGTTTTTTAAAGCTCTTACTGCAATGGCAACTGCAGTATATGTTTTACCGGTTCCGGCAGGGCCAACTGCAAACACAATGTCATTGACATCTGCTGCCTGCACCATTCTTTTTTGGTTAACGGTTCTTGCGCGAACTGTTTTACCGTTTGGTCCAAATACGAGGATATCATTCGGGTTTTTATCAACAAAGTTGTCTATTGTTTCAGCATCATCACCCCCTAAGATCTGTTCAAAATAATTCTCACTCATGCCGCCGTTGCGTTCCATGTATTGTACCAGCAAATCAATTTTTTCTTTTGCTGATTCTACCTGTTCCGGTGCGCCACTGAGTTTTAGTTGTGTGCCTCTTGAAAGTATTTTAAGCAGCGGAAATTTTTTTCTGAGTATGTCGAGCTTTCTGTTGTTAACACCGAAGAATTCTATTGGATTTAATGTATCGAGGTTAATTATTGTTTCTGTCAAAGGTTTCTAATTTTAAAGATGGATTAATCATGTTTACTATTACTTGCTAACCTGTTCTCAAATATATTTCCTTGAAAAGGTGCAAAGCAATTATTGTTGTTCACATGATGTTAATTGTTCTTTCTAAAGGTACATTGAAAAATGAAAATATTATCTTAAACAGATGTTATGAAATTGAGTACAGCGTTTTATAAAGTGAGATTAAAACCAAAGAAGACGCCAAAACGTTGTGGTTTTTCTTCAGGTAGCGGAGTGGGTAAAACACGCCAGATAAAATCAACAGAAAAGAATTTGAAAATATTATCAATGCCTGTCCCTAATTCAAGATACATTTTATTATTAAGTGTTTGAAAGGGATCGCTGTTACTAAAATTGAGTTTATAATTTGCATCTGATAAATCGCCTACTATACCTTTTGCTTCCCAAAACTGGCGCAGCTTTAATTTACGGGTAAGTTTTGTATAACGAAATATTCCTGAACCAAGATGATGCTGAATGCTAAAGCCTGCATACTGATCAGTAAGATATTGAAAACGGTTCATGAGATTAAAAGAATATTTGCTATAATAAAACCAATCGTTGCCCGGCAATATATCTAACATCTGGTAAGGCAATGTTCCAAATAATTTCCCTGCAAACACATTATAATATAAATATCCGTATGGAGAAATATTTATATAATCAGAAACAGAAAGATCAATCTTATCATATTTATAACTGCTGTTAAAAACGCCGGGGAAACCATGTACATAACGTAGTTCTATTATGGGGAAATCACTGCCTAAACTGTAACGCGTAAAATTATCTTCAAAAGTGCGTTCCTGGTAAGCATACCTTATACGCAAACCAGTTTCAAAAGTATTAAACGGCTCGCCTTCTTTTGTTGGATACAATTCTGATCCGGGTAGGTTTAATAAAGCTTCATATTGCCTGCTGCTTCCTGTAATACCAAAACCGAAACCGTTATTTGTTTCAGCATAGTATTCTAATTTCTTTTCTGTTACCTGCTGGTATTTATATGTTATGCCCGGTTTGCGAAAGAAGAACGCAAAAATGTTATCTGAACCTAACTGATCATAAAACACCTGGCCGTTATCAATATCTTTTTTATAATACGCATCAATATAACTCCACGGTGTGCGGCTGAGCTGATATTTTACTTCAGCCTGCCCTTTGTATGTTTGATCTTTAAAACCATAAGCAAGATATCCGCGCAGGTTGAGGTTTTTATTAAAGCCTGAGTTGGTTGCAAGATCAAACCTTAACCTTGTTCCTTCATATTGATTTGCCGATATCCAGTTATACCACGGGCCTATGCGAACGTTGCCGATATCTTTTGTTCCTGTAGTTAGAAAATTAACATCGTTGCGGTAATGTATGTAGGTTTTATTTTTTTCTAAAGTATCCAATACTTTATATACTGTTTGCTCATCTGAGTTTAAAGGTTCATGCCTTCGCTGCAACCAAAAAGAATCAGGTTTGTTCTGCGCATCTTTGTTCAATAAAATATCTTCATTTGATTTATTTGAATCAAGACTTGCCGTGACCAGGTCACTATTGACCAGGACATTCTTGTAGGTTGCCGTTTTTCGCGCTTTAAAACCAATATGATTTTTCCCGATGGGCGATACATCTGCAACAAACTTATCTTTATATAAAAACCATATAGAATCATTTACCAGTTTAAATTCCTGTATTAATGTAAGGCCTGTTACGAAATTCAGATTAGCATCCATTGAAGGCCGCAACATTATTTTCTGAATGGAAAAACTGCTATCGTGAATCCAGCAATCTCCTGTAAACAAATCGCCGCCCGGATGTTTGGGCGTGAAAGCAAAATGAACCAATCTTTTACCGGCAAGATATTGTGTATCCAGTAATTTGAAATTGTAATAGATCTCGCCATAATCACTAAAAGGGCCAACATACATTTTATTGAACACCGGGATTAAATTGGCATATGCATCAATGTTCTGATAAGTAGAACCCAATTGTTTTATGATGCTTTCATTATCTATGCCATTGGTGATGGTAGCTTTAATTACTTCACGTGTTTTTCGAGGGTCGCGCTGGTAATAATAATCAGAAAGCGTTTCTGTTAAATATACAGGCAGGTAAGGTTCTTTTTCTGTTGTGCTGTCAACATAATCCAATACAAAACCAAGCTTTTTAAGAAACATGGTTTTCTCAAGCTTTTCTTTATTTACATTGTTAAGATCAAGCTCAAGTTTGTTATATACTTCGTAACTGAAATTATCAAACTTGCGCCGGTCGTTTGCAGGTTTATGTTGAATTACTTTTTTCCAGAACCATAAAGCGCGGTTATATTTTGTTTTCACAACAACTTCCTGTTGTGGTAACAGGATAAGATGAACAGTTATAAACGAAGAATCTTTAAGATCGGCTTCGGCAATTTTTAAAGGCGTATATCCAACACTTGTAATTTGCAAGGTATCGTGTGCGCCAATGTTATTTAATGAAAGAGAAAACCGGCCTAACGTATCGGTAAGCATACCACTTCCATTCACCAAAAATCTTACAGAAACAAAAGGTATAGGCTCATCGCTTTGCTTATCCAGTACTTCCCCGCTTATAGTTTTTGTTTGTGCTGATAAATGAATAGGTACATATAGAGCTAAAATCAATAAAACCTGCCGCAACACTTTATGCATGTGGTCAAAATTATTCTCAAACTGCGAGAAAACAGAAATCGTAACTTAAAACAAGTAATTATTAAACTTGGTTTTAACAACCTCTACGCGGTTCAACAGTACAAGATGCATTAAACGCTTAAATGGTTTGCCATGAATTATTTAAAAAAATTTAGAATTTCAAAGTGTCTAATTGGTATGAAATTAGATTTCACTATTACAATAAATCCAATATAAAAACAACTATATGAAAAAAGAAACAAGCGAAGCTCCACGAAAAACCGCAGCAGGTAAGTCTGCTTCCAACGATTCGAACAATAAAGAAAATCTATCAAAAATCTTTGAAGACACTTTAAAAGATATTTACTGGGCAGAAAAACATCTTACAAAAGCTTTACCTAAAATGAGTAAAGCTGCATATGATGAAGACCTTAGTAGTGCCTTCACTAATCACCTACAGGAAACACAAGGACATGTTGAAAGACTGGAACGTGTTTTTGAACAATTAGGTAAAAAAGCCCAGGCAAAAAAATGTCCCGCAATGGAAGGTTTAGTTGAAGAAGGGAGCGAAGCTATTGATGAATATGAACCGGGTTATGCACGTGATGCCGCACTTATTATCGCAGCGCAAAAGATAGAACATTATGAAATTGCTGCATACGGAAGTTTAAAGGCTCATGCAAAATTGATGGGCGAGGAAGATATTGCAGCTTTGCTGGAAGAAACAGAAACAGAAGAAGGCAACGCTGATAAAAAGCTTACAGAAATTTCGGAAACAGTGAATCAGCAAGCTTACAACGGTGAATAAACGATAAAAAACATTTTATTATTTAACTATAAAAATTAAACATTATGACAAAGAAAATAATAACCGGTGCTGTATTAGCACTTGCTGCAGGTGTAGCAACATATTTCTATAGAAAGAACAAGAATAGAATAAATGAAGCAGCTTCAAATGCGTACGATAAGGTGAATGATGCAGTTAATTATACTGAAGATAAAGCAGAAAATATTTTTTCTTGATTGTTCATTTCAGACTAAAACCTCCTGACAATCGTCGGGGGGTTTTGGTATATATATTTTCAACCTGACTTAATTAAATTATACCAAACATTTTTTCTGACCTGATTTTTTCATCTTACTCATCATGCATCAATTGCAGAATCTTACATTTGCGATTTATTTCGACTGATGAAATTATATCCAGATTCTGCAGAGCAACAGCTTGAATTCTCAAAAATAAAAAGCCTTCTTTCTTCTTTTTGCAATACAGAATACGCCAAAGAAAAAGTTTTGAATTTGCGTATTCACACAAAAAAAGAAATCATTATACTGCAGTTGCAACAATCGTACGAGTGCAAACTTATTCTTGAACAAAGCCAATCGTTACCGAATGATTTCAGTATAGACCTTAGTCGTGCTTTAAAACTATTAAGCATTCAGGGCGGTATTTTACAGGTAGAAGATTTTATGCATATACGCAGGCTTGCTGCAAATACAGAAAGAATCTTTCGCTGGTTCGATGGTGAACGTAAACTTGCTTATCCTGGTTTATATAAAGTGATCGAAGATTCACATTACGAAAAAGCGATCACAAAAATGATTGATGAAGTTTTTGATGAAGCAGGAAACATAAAAGACAATGCAAGTGAAGCGTTGCAGAAGATAAGGCACAATCTTTACCGCAAACGCAACGAATTAAGACGTGTGTTTGAAAAAGAAGTATCGCGTTTAAATAAAGCGGGTTATAGTGCAGAGATAGATGAAAGTTTCAGCAACGGAAGGAGAGTGGTTGCAGTATTCGCAGAATTTAAACGGCAGGTAAAAGGAATTTTGCATGGTGAAAGTGATAGTCGCAAAACAGCATTCATAGAACCTGAAGAAACCATTGAATTAAATAACGAAGTTTTCTCCTTGGAAAATGAAGAACGAAAAGAAATACAGCGCATATTAAAATCGCTTACTGCAAAGCTTTCTGTTTACAGCAACCTGTTACAACAATGGCTGCAGATTGCAGGCGAATTTGATTTCATCAATGCAAAAGCAAAGCTCGGCATTGAAATAAAAGGCAATTATCCAAACTTAACAGACGGAGCGATACTTGATCTGAAAGAAGCTTATCATCCGCTTTTGATCTTACATAATAAACAAACAAATAAACCAACAATTCCGCTTACATTAAAGCTGAATGAAAAGAATCGCATTCTGGTAATAAGTGGCCCGAATGCAGGTGGAAAAACTGTTGCCATGAAAACTATCGGGCTTAATCAAATGATGTTGCAAAGTGGTTTATTGGTTCCGGTTCGCCAAGATTCTGAAATGGGAATTTTTAAACAGTTATTCATTCATATTGGCGATACGCAAAGCATAGAGTTTGATCTCAGTACCTATTCATCGCATTTGCTGCACATGAAATATTTTATTGAAAATTGCAACGGCAAAACTTTATTCTTTATTGATGAACTCGGTAGCGGAACAGATCCTAATCTTGGAGGCGCATTTGCTGAAATTATTTTAAGCGAACTGAATCGCAGGCATTCCTTTGGCGTTGTTACAACGCATTATCTTAATCTTAAAATTTTCGCCAATCACACATCAGGAATTATTAATGGATCGATGATGTTTGATGAGGAAAATTTACAGGCGTTATATAAACTTAATATAGGAAAGCCAGGAAGCTCTTACACTTTTGCTATAGCAGAGCGTATCGGCTTGCCAAAGCATTTGATAAATCATGCAAAGAAACTGGTTGATGAAGATCATTTTCGATTGGATAAATTATTAAACCGCACAGAACAAGACCTTCAGCAAATACAAAAAGAAAGAAAAGAGTTAAATGATCTTATTGCTGAAAATGAGCGCTTGAAAAAACAATTATCAGTTACACTCGATAAAGAAAAGCACACGCAACAGGTTGAATTATTAAGACATCAAAATAAAATAACCGAAGAACGTATTGTTTATTTAAAAGACATGGAACGCAAGCTGAAACAGGTTGTTATTGACTGGAAAAAAGCAGACAATAAAAATGAAGTGATGAAGCAATTGCAGGAAATGTTATTTAAGCGAAAAGAAAGCCAGGTTAAAAATAAGTTGGAGAAAAAAATAGAATCAAAATACCGCGAAGTGCAGGCGCCGATCGCAGTTGGCTCTAAAGTGAAAATGAAAAAAAATTACCAGGTTGGTGAAGTAAAAGAAATCCGTGGTAAAAGAGCAGTGGTGCAAATTGGTACTGTGCCGATTAATATTAACTTAGATGATCTTGTAGTGATTGAAGAAAAGCAGGTAAGTTAATCTAAGTAAAATCTATGGCAGTGTTTGAGAAAGTATTATTTGTTGATGATGATCCCATCATGGCGAAAATATCTGAGCGCACCATGCAGCTGCTTGATTTTTCCAACCAGTTTATTTCTAAAAAAGATGGTTTGCAGGCAAAAGATTACCTCATCAATAATACAGATGGATTACCTGATATAATTTTTGTTGACCTGCACATGAATGTTATGAATGGATGGAAATTTATTGAATGGTTTAATGACTGGTCTTTATCTGAAAATATTAAAATACCATTGTATGTGCTTTCATCAGGTTTAAATGAAGATGGTTCAAGTCTGAATGATATTGAAGGATATTTACTGAAACCGATAACAGCAGAAAATCTTTCTGATATTTCTCAAAAGCACTCAGTTAAAAACTAAACTTTGTCAATACTAACAACTGTTTATTTTTGCCGCGCTTAAAACACTAAATAAAAAACAATGGCTGTTAAAACAGATACATTTCAATCACCGGATTATTACCTGGTTGATGAGTTACTGACTGAAGAACAAAAGCTGGTGCGTGATACCGTGCGCAATTATGTAAAGAAGGAAATATCGCCTATAATAGAAGATTATGCTCAGCGTGCAGAGTTTCCTGAGTTTATTGTAAAACAAATGGGAGAGCTAGGTTGTTTCGGCCCAACCATTCCACATGAATATGGCGGCGGTGGTTTGGATTATATAAGCTATGGTTTAATGATGCAGGAACTGGAACGTGGTGATAGCGGCGTGCGCTCAACTGCAAGTGTGCAAGGCAGTTTGGTAATGTATCCAATTTATGCTTATGGAAATGAAGAACAGCGGAATAAATATCTGCCTAAGCTTGCAAGCGGCGAATGGCTTGGGTGTTTTGGATTGACTGAACCTGATTTCGGAAGCAACCCTGCAGGCATGATCACAAACTTTAAAGAAGATGGTGACGATGTTATTTTAAACGGCTCTAAAATGTGGATCAGCAACGCACCTTTTGCGCAGGTTGCAGTGGTTTGGGCAAAAGATGAAAGCGGTGAAATATGCGGGCTTATTGTTGAGCGCGGGATGGAAGGTTTTACAACTCCAACCACACACGGAAAATGGAGTTTACGAGCAAGCGCAACAGGAGAGTTGGTTTTTCATGATGTACGTGTTCCCAAAGAAAATATACTGCCCAATGTAAAAGGTTTGAAAGGTCCGCTGGGTTGTTTAACAAAAGCCCGTTATGGAATTGCATGGGGCGCACTTGGCGCTGCTATGGATTGTTATGATACGGCTTTACAGTACAGCAAAGAGCGGGTGCAATTTGACAAACCTATTGGTGCTTTCCAATTGCAGCAAAAGAAACTGGCTGAAATGATAACTGAAATTACCAAAGCGCAATTACTCGTATGGCGCGTTGGTTCTTTAATGAATGAAGGGAGAGCAACTCCGCAACAGGTAAGCATGGCAAAGCGTAACAGTTGCGAAATTGCAACCAACATTACACGTGATGCACGCGCAATGCTTGGTGGAATGGGCATTACCGGTGAATACAGTATCATGCGCCACATGATGAATCTTGAAAGCGTACTTACGTATGAAGGCACGCACGATGTGCATTTGTTGATAACCGGTATGGATGTAACAGGCTTTAATGCATTCAAATAATTAGAACAGAATTTCTGCGATCAATAAATTGATGGAATTATTTTCTGATTGACGCATGCTATTAAAAACTAATTCCATTCTTTATTATCTTTTTCAACCTTGCTTTTATAAACTTTACGGCAGAGATAAGCACTTAGTTCATACAGTGCAAATAATGGAAGAAATACAATTGTTTGACTGTACCAATCCGGGCTTGGTGTAATCACTGCTGCGATCACCAGTAAAATAACAATGGCATATTTACGTGTACGTTTTAAAAACTGCGGCGTAACAATACCAATTTTTGTAAGCGCATAAGTAAGTACAGGCATTTCAAAAGCAATTCCGCATCCAATAATTACATTAGTTAAATTATCAATATAATCGTTTATCGTTGGCCGGGTTGTAACCATATTAAGTGCGCTTACCTGAAAAGTGGCAAGAAAATTAAAAGTAAATGGCCCTAAAACAAAATACCCAAATGCTGAACCCAAAAAGAAAAAGAATGACACCCAAAAAATAATAAAGCTTGTCCCCTTTATTTCCTTTGCATTTAATGCCGGTTTTACAAACCGCCAGAATTCCCAAAAAATATATGGAAATGCTGCTATTAACCCTCCTATAAACGCAATTGAAAAACTACTGAAGAACTGTCCGCCAAAAGTGGTGGTTTGCATACTTATCTCAACGGGAGGGAGGCATAATTCATTACCTAAACCAAGATGATTACTAAGGCTGCAAATTACTTTGTAACTTATAAAATTGGGATTGATGGGGCCTGCTATCACATTATCAAAAACCCACTGTATTTTAATAAATATTATTATCGATATAATAATCACCGCCAATAAGGAGCGGATAATATGCCATCTTAATGCTTCCAAATGATCTACAAAAGCCATCTCAGCTTTACCCTGGTTTCTTCGGTTTAAAAAACCTGCTGTTGTCATACTCATCTATTTTATGAATGCATTCATTTCAAAAAATATTTCTGCATCTAAATCTTAGAATATTATAAATCAAAATAAAAAAGCACCATTTGCTTGATGATGCTTTTTTATTTTTTTGTTTAACAGTAACTATGAAACAATAAAAGGTTGAATAAGCGCTAACACCTGTGCGGTTGTAAGCGGCTCATCAAATGCTTCAGATGCATCTTCCACACTAATATTAAAACCATCAATGCCCACAATATTAATTCCGAGCTGTACTGTATTATCTTCACCTGCATAATTTCCTGCAACGGAAGAACCTATTCCCGCAGTTGACGCGCCGGTTATCCAAGGCCTTATTTTTTCATCATTATAATAAGAAGAACGCAGGCTTCTTACATAAGATGCATGTCTTGCTTCAACAGAATGTATTTGCAAAGCGGCTGTAAGTACCGTATCATTCATTTTTAAATTAGGAGCCTGCCCCTTGTATGCTCTTACGCCGGTATCTTCAAATGTTTGAGATACTGCTAAAAATGTTTCATAATCTGAAAAAACAGTTGGAAAAGTTCCGCCTGCTGTAAAATCAAAAACCGGTGACTTTTGTGGAATGCCTCCCAATGCGGTAATTGTTGCTGAAAGAAAATCTACGTGCTCTTTTTCATGCTGCTGAATAATTTTATAACCCTGCAAAGCGGAAGCATCTTTTATTAATCCCGGAGTGCTTACTCCTGTGTTGTAAAACTGCGATTCAAGATGTTCAAGTACTAAAGCAAAATTTAAAACATGTGTTACGGTATCAGGTGTTTGTCCATATGCTTTTTTAAAGATTCCACCTAAGGCAAGCGGTAAAGCAGTAAGTGCAATTTTGCCACCGATACGTGCAAATTCACGCATAGAATCACGGCGTGTATCTACGCGGTTATATACCTCCGGATCTTGCTTTTCTATATCAGAAAATATTTGTTCAATATTCATAATATTTTTTTTAAATGGTGTAAGGAAATGATTTAAGATCAGGCATTACTTTAAGGTAAGGTGAAATTGTTTGCACAACATTATAAGGTTTATTGGCAACATCTAAACCATTGGAATCAACAATGGTACTATCTGCAAAAGATAACGGATCTATTAAGTCTCTTATGTAAGCAGCATGCCTTGCTTCCACTGAAACAATTTTACCGGCAGCCGTTAAATAATCCGAGCTTTTGATAGCATACGCAATACCATTGTAGGCAGATACTCCTGTGTCTTCAAAACTTTTTGAAGCGCCTAAAACACTCATCCTGTCAGAGAAATTAATTGAACTGAAATCAAATTGCATATCAGGAAGCGCACTGCTGCCTAGAGCAGTTTTAAAAAATTCCCTGTGCGAGATCTCATGATCCCTGATCTGTGCAAGTCTCGTTTTCTCCCAGGAAGAGCCGCCTGAATAAAAATTGCCAACTACCATAATGTAAAATGCCGCTTCCAGTTGCTCAAGCAAATAAGCATAATTTAAAATGTCGATATCGTTATACGTACCCGTTTTAAGCGAGTCACTAACGCTACCGGTGTTAAGTGCATTTGAAGTTTCTGATTTAGTACAGGCAGTAAGGCCGGTTATGGCAACTGCTGTAAGACCAAGATTGCTTAAAAATTTTCTTCGATGCAGAGTAGGCGATTGAACCTGGTCTTCATTTTCTGAAGAAGATACATGTGGTTGTTTCATAGTTGTGATTTTAAATGAGTAAATAAAAAAGCAAGTGCAACTACGAAGGATAACATCGGAAGGTTTTAGGATTATTAAAAAAAGAAAAAGAATTGTATAATTGATAATTAATATCTACAAAAAGAATTGTATTGATATAAGCATTTAATTTATTTGATAAAATAGTTTTCTTTTTGAAACCTTAGAAAAATTTATTGCGTAATTGCATCAAAATAATTTTTATGAGTACTCCTGGTATATCTGAATGGGTATTAATAATACTTGCTGTATTGATTTTATTTGGCGGAAAAAAAATCCCTGATTTTATGAGAGGCCTTGGAAAAGGAATACGTGAATTCAATGATGCTAAAAATAATGTTCGTAAAGAAATTGAAGATGGCATTAATGAAACGCCTCGTCAACCTGTGAACAATACGCAGCCATAATAATTTTTGATCTTTATTATAAAGCTGTATTAGAAAACTCAGTTATATAAATTTATATAACCTTGCTGTTGTAGTGTATTATTATAATAACACAAACAAGAGCGAAACAAATAAATTTATTGCTCTGATTCGTCTGTGTTTTTATACAGTTCGTTATTCAACTCTACAGGTTTTTCAAACTCTTCATTGCAATCATAGCAATGCCAAACCTGTTCAACACCGATGGCATAACTACCCAACATCCATGTAAATAGGGCACTTATCACATTAGAAGGTTTACGGCTAGTAGTTATGTATTCAATATTGTGACTACCACAATGCGGGCATGCAAAGCTTTTCCGTTTTATTTCTTTAATTGCATTTAATATTTCTGTAGCCTTATCAGTATCATTTTTTTCGATCATTAATTTTATTCCGCCTATTGCATTGCTGAGTATAGGATTAAGCGTAACTGTCTGTTCATCCTTCAACCAACAATTTATACCTGCTTCCTCAAGCCTTCCCATCATTAAATTGGCTTCAATGTAATTGTCAAATGTTTCAATAATTATAAAGTCCATAATTATTAAATGTAAAGCATAAAGTTTATTGTTATTATAATTCTATCCTATCGATATGAATGAAATATCAATAACAAATATTTCTTTATGTTTGACAACATAAAATTTTCAGCAATAAAAACCATATACGATATTTCCGTACATGCATAAAAAGATTTAATAAATTCAGATCGGTTTAATATTGTTGTAAAAGCTAACTCTTAATTTTTTTTGTTATAACCCGATGCATTGTTTCTATAATTATATAAAAAAGGTTTTGTTGCTTTTAAGCGTTATGTATTTGTTTTCCGCCGGCAAGGTTATGGCACAGGTAATTCATCAGTTGCCACCCAATCAACCTGAACAAGATGCCTGTAATGCTTTGCAGTTATGTGGCAATAGTTTTAATACGCCTTATAGTTATGTAGGAACAGGAAAAAAAATTGATTTAAACAGTACGCCATGTTTTTCCGGTACGGGTGGCGGAGAAGTAAACTCTGTATGGCTAAAAGTAAATGTACAAACTGCAGGCAGCATCGTATTTAAAATTATGCCCGTGAATCATGATGACGATTATGATTTTGCTGTACTGAATGCAACAGGCATAAGTTGTAGTTCTTTAGCGTCAAGTGATGTGGTGCGGTGTAATTTCAACAACAACTTTCCGGGTAGTAATGTTAATGGAGTTGTCGGACTAGATTCTCTCAGTACATTTTCCTTTGTTGAGGCAGGGGCAACGGGTGGCTCTTTCTGCAGGGAAATAGCAGCCAAACAAGGAGAGGTTTACCTGATCATGATAAATAACTATGGTAACTATAATTCAGCTGGTCCCAGTGAAGGCTTTACAATTGATTTTTCAGGTTCAACAGCCTCCTTTAATAATACAATTCCACCCAAATTAATTTCCATAGATCCGCCGTGTAAAAACGCAAGAAGCATTATAGTAAGAACGAGCACCGAAATTTTATGTGGCTCTATCGCTGTCGATGGAAGTGATTTTACATCAACGGCACCTGTAAAAATAGTTAGTGCTGCAGGCATTAACTGTACTAACGTTGGTGGTTATACAAATGCCGTTGTTATTAATTTTTCAACGCCGTTGCCTGCAGGCACTTATTTACTTAATGCACAAACCGGCAGTGATGGTAATACACTCATGAATCTTTGCAACAATCAACTGCAATTACCTGATGCAGGAATACAGTTTACAATATTACCGGCAGGTAAAGAACCGGTAGATAATGAATCTATCTGTTATAGTCAGCTTCCGTATTTATGGAATGGCATCAGTGTAACAAAGGCCAGCGACACTGCCGCTACCTATACAACGTCATCAGTAGGTGGCTGTGACTCAACCACAATATTAAATCTCAAAGTCTCGCCGGCAGTACAACAAATTAATTTATCGTACACTATCTGTAATGGCAGCTCTTATACTTTGCCATGGGACTCAACTGTAAACACAGCAGGTAGTTTTGTCCATACTTATATTAATACAAATGGTTGCGATAGCATGATTAAAAATATTACAATCAATGTTATCAAACCCAATAACGAAACTATTGCAACAGGTTTTTGCAGAGATGCAGCAGTTACTTTAAACATGCCAAACACTTTTACAAGTTATTTATGGAATACGGGAAATACTAATAGTTCAATTAATGTAAACAGCACAGGCACATATACTGTAGCTGCAACAGATAATTATGGATGTATTACGAAAGATACTTTTCTTGTTTCAGCTTATGCAGATCCGGTTGCTTCCTTTACCGATCCTTCAAAACTTTGTGACGGCAATACAACATCATTAGATGCCGGCAGCGGATTTAAAAATTATAGTTGGAATAATGGCGTCAATACAGAAGTGCTTATTGCAGATAAGCCGGGGAAATATTGGGTGAGTTTAACTGATATACATAATTGCACTGCAACAGACACGGTTAATGTTATAGTTGTTCCTGTGCCCGCTGATTTTTTAACTGCATCAATTACCAAATGCTTTTACGATGATGTTTTTGTAGCTCCATCAAAGTCTTTTGATAAATATGAATGGAGCGATGGCAGCAATTTTAAAACTATAAAAATATCTACCGGTGGTACTTATTGGCTCACAGCAACAGACGCCAATGGCTGCATCGGAACTGATTCTATTGCTATAATTGATTCTGCATGCGCAGAATATTTGTATATACCAACTGCATTCACACCAAATCATGATGCACGCAACGATGTTTTTAAACCAACCTTTGCGGGAAGGTTATTGAATTATCATTTCATGATTTATGACCGGTGGGGAAAAATGATCTTTTCTACTGAAGATTTTTCAAAAGGCTGGGATGGATCGCTGAATAGTTTAGAGCAACCTCCCGGCACGTATGTGTGGATATGCTCGTATGAATTGCAGGGGAGAGCGCCGCGTACTGAGAAAGGCACTGTTACATTAATCAGGTGATTTCTTTTAAACTTAAATTGATTTTGCTTTATTATAAGACTACTGCTTTTAATTTATTAAGCATTCAATCCACAGCTTGCTCACAGCTTATAATCCACTACACATAGCTCAAAGCTTTCTTCTTACCTTGCACACATGCAGCAATATCAACAATTACTTCAGTATATATTAGATAACGGCACGCAGAAAACTGATAGAACAGGAACAGGCACAATTAGTCATTTTGGGTACCAGGTGCGGTTCAATCTGGCTGATGGGTTTCCGCTTGTAACCACAAAAAAGGTTCATTTAAAAAGTATCATTTATGAATTACTTTGGTTTTTGCGTGGCGAAACCAATATTAAATATTTAAAGGAACATGGCGTGGGTATCTGGGATGAATGGGCCGATGAAAACGGCGAGCTTGGCCCTGTTTATGGCAAGCAGTGGAGAAGTTGGGAAGGCGCAGATGGTAAAGTAATAGACCAGGTAACTGATGCAATCAATCAAATAAAAAATAACCCGGACAGCCGCCGCATAATTGTGAGCGCATGGAATGTAGCTGACCTGTCGCAAATGGCTTTGATGCCCTGCCACACATTGTTCCAGTTTTATGTGGCTGAAGGAAAATTAAGTTGTCAGTTATACCAGCGTAGTGCAGATGTATTTCTCGGTGTTCCTTTCAACATTGCATCGTATGCATTGTTGACTATGATGATGGCGCAGGTTTGCGATCTTGAAGCCGGCGATTTTGTTCACACTTTTGGTGATGTACACATTTACAATAATCATATCGAACAGGTAAACCTGCAGCTTTCAAGAAAGCCATATACTTTGCCAACAATGAAATTAAATTCTTCAGTAAAAAATATTTTTGATTTTACTTATGAAGATTTCACGCTGGAGAATTACCAGTTTCATCCTGCTATAAAAGCACCGGTTGCGGTGTAAACAATTAACAATTAAAAATGAATAATTAATAATTCAAAAATTATTGTTCACTGATCGTTATTCATTTTTCATTTATGTCACTATATGATCAAATCACTCGTAGTAGCTGCAGCAACAAATAACGCTATTGGTAAAAACAACCAGTTGCTTTGGAATTTACCAAACGATTTGCGGTTTTTTAAAAATGTAACCTGGGGAATGCCTGTATTGATGGGCAGGAAAACTTTTGAAGCGTTGGGCAATAAACCTCTGAATGGAAGAATAAATATCGTGTTGACTTCAAGTAAATTTTTTAAGAAAGAAGGGACTGTTGTAGTAAATAAAATAAAAGATGCTGAATTTTTTGCCACTCAAAACGATTATAAAGAATTAATGATATTGGGTGGTGCACATGTTTACTCACAAACAATAGATGACGCCGATAAAATTTATATAACAAGAGTACATCATGTTTTTGAAGATGCCGATGCATTTTTCCCTGTGATTGATGAACAGAAATGGAAACTCATTTCAAATGAAGACCATTTTAAAGATGAGAAGCATGCATATGATTACAGTTTTCAATTATGGGAAAAGAAGCCCTAATCCTAAAGGGAGTAAGAAACAACTCTGCAAAATTTGAATGAATTATTTTTACCGTATTACTTAATCAATAACCGACTTTAAAGGAAGTTTCATAAACTCCCTTTAAAGTCGGGCTAAAACTCCCTTTAGGGCTGGGGTATGTATTCTTCCACACAACTTGCATTTAAATATTTAAAATACCGGTTAACCGCATCAAACGGAAAAGGTCATGGTGTGCATTCACCTTTTGTATTTGAATTTATAACAAAAATGTTGAATGATAAACGCGGCTTAGATTGTTTTAAAGACATCGAATCTTTGCGAAGTGAATTAAAAAAAAATAATACAGAGATAAGCGTTCCCGATTTTGGCGCTGGTTCAAGGATGCAACTGGATAATAGAAGAAAGATATCAGCAATTGCAAACTCATCGTTGAAACCAAAAAAATATAGTCGGCTTCTTTTTCGCATAGCTGAATATTATAAGCCTGCAACGATCATTGAACTCGGAACATCATTAGGTATTACTACATCTTATCTTGCTTGTGCAAATCCGCAGGCATCCATCATTACAATGGAAGGCGCGCCTGAAGTAGCACATATTGCACAGGAGAATTTTAATAACCTTCATCTTTACAACATAATAATAGTTGAAGGCAATTTTGATGAAACACTTCCTTCTGTCACTAATCAATTATCAACAATTGATTTTGCTTTTATTGATGGCAATCATCGCAAAGCACCAACGTTAAATTATTTCTACGAGCTATTAAAAATAGCAAAGCCTTCTTCTATTATTGTGTTTGATGACATTCACTGGAGCGAAGAAATGGAAGAAGCATGGAATGAAATCAAGGAACATCCTTCAGTAACACTTACAATAGATTTATTTTTTATAGGTATAGTGTTTTTCAGAACAGAACAAAAAATAAAACAGGATTTTACTATTCGCTATTGAATAATTTTTTCTGCTGGAATAGATAAGATGACACCATTAATTACATTGCTTATACTAATTATCTGTTTTGCGTTTTTCTATAATGTTTTTCTGCGCATCAGTTTACAGCGCATTGAAAAGTACCTGCCCACACCTTTGTTTTGGGGAACACTTATTTTTATAAGCCTTGTCCCTGTATTCTGGAAATTAAAAAACACTTCTGCAACTGTACTTGCATCAAGAGCAAACATGTCGTTGTGTGTTTTTTACTTCTGTATTTCTGCTGTTATTTTATTGGCATTATAATCAATAAGACAGAGTTAATTCTTAAAGATGCTATGAAAAGCTGTAGTAAAAGGGAGTGACGCAACCGTGATGCCATCACTACAACTGTTGGTTACATAAAAATAAAATGCGAAGCATTTAAAAATGATTGAATGAAACAGTGTCTTCGTTTATGAAAGGAAACGAGGGTGAGGTTATATTTTCTTTCCCATCCATTTATTACTTTGAATGTACCAGTAAGATGGAATGAATAATGCGATCCAATAAATCCATTCGCTCATCCAACCGATTGTAATTGGAAGATTGAGATATTCAAGCATCGTGTACACATAAAAGCAATACAAAATAATGGCGATAATTTCTGTAACAAGATTTCTTCTGCTGTTGCCTGTACCTACCACAGCATTCAACCAAATAGCAGATACTGATTGTAATATTAATGCAAGCGAAATAATTCTTGCAACAGGAATTGCAGCTTGAATAAAACTTTCTGATTGTCCATAAAGGCTTAAGAACGGCCTTGTAAAAAGATTGATGAGCATAGCAATGCTTACAGAAAACATCAAACCCAGGTTTGTTATTTTAACGATGAGTTCTTTTACACGGTGTTCAAGTTTTTGACCAATAATGTTACTCACCATACTGTTGCAAGCCGCTCCGAAAGACCATGCAAAGCATCCGAAAATGCCAAACATATTGCGCATGATATTGGAGATTGCCAACGGCTGCATGCCGTGATGTTCGATAAGTATATAAAAGAATTCCCAACTTCCTACACTTAATGCAAATTGTACAACAATAGGTGCAGATTGATGCAGTATTAGTCTTATTGAATCGTTGTTTAGTTTTTTGTTTTTAAAAAGATGAATATTCTTTCCAATGCCTTTGAAATGTATAACGCTGAATATGGTTATTAATCCCGTAAATTCTGCAATGATGGAAGCAACTGCTGCGCCGTTAAATCCTAATGCGGGCAAACCAAAATGGCCAAATATCAAAGCATAGTCAAAGAAAACATTGGCGAGTGTTTCTGCAAGTGTTCCAACAATTAAATATTTGCTTTGATTGATGCTTATCAACAAAGAGTTCCGCATTTGATAGATATATAAAAATGGCAAACCCCAAATGCGGATACGCAAAAAATCAGTCGCCATTTTTATATCATCTTCATTGTGTAATGCAGCTTTGAAAATAAAAGGTGCAATAAAATTGGTTACTAATATTCCTGTGATACTAAATGCAATTGAAATGCGTACTGCCTGGAAAAAAAGCAAGCCTATTTCTTCGTGCCTGTTTTCTCCCGCACGGCGACTCATTACTGATTGCAATCCGCTACTTAAACCAAAACCCATAACACCAAACACTAAATAATAAACACCGGTAATGCCTGCAACAGCAAGCGCCTGCTCGCTTAAATGACCAAGAAAAATATTATTAGTGATGAAGTTTATGTTAGGTACAAGAATAGAAACAGCAATAGGCAATGCTATGCGCAGAATTTGTTTATTGCTTATTTCTACCTGTAATTGCATAAAGGGCAGCAAAGCTAATGAAGTAATAATTGTGAATAGTGAATGGTGAATGGTGAATAGTGAGTGGTGAATAGTGAATAAAATTACTGTTTACCGTTTACTACGTGCATTTCACTGATTATATCATATTTCATCTTTACATTTATCGCATGGAGCAGCAACCAATTCAGGATATAAAAGAAGAAGTAAAAAAGGCCAGCAAACTGCGTATCTTATTTCGCCTCGCATTTATCTGCAACATTTTTTTCATCGTTTGCATCTTTTTACGTTATACAACTGCGCCAAAATTTATTCCGCAGCCTCTTGTAGAGTTTTCAATTATTTTAGGATGGTTTGCGCCTATAATAAATTTTATAAATTTTGTTTTGATACTGATTTTTCTTTCACGCATTCGTAAAAAGCTGATTCCATTCTGGCTTTTATACACAAACATTATTTGCTTTCTTATCCAAATTTATTTTTTCTTTATTTTGAAAGATGCATAACATACTTAAAGACAAACCGACTAAACTGTTTATTGGCTTCACTGCATTTTTTGTTGCCAACGCATTGATAGCGGAATGCATCGGCACAAAGATATTTTCACTTGAAAAATTGTTTGGCTTACAGCCTTCCAGCATTACATTGTTTGGAGAAAGTGGTTTATCATTCAATCTAACCTGCGGCGTTTTATTATGGCCATTGGAATTTGTTATGACTGATATTGTGAATGAATACTTCGGCCCGAAAGCAGTACGCCGTATAAGTTATACAGCAGTTGCATTAATAAGTTATGCGTTCCTTATGTTTTATAGCAGCATTCACATTCCGCCTGCAGATTTCTGGATAACAAGCAATCAAACGAAAGGGGTTGATAATATGCAAACTGCTTTCAACGGAATTTTCGGCCAGGGTTTATGGATAATCCTCGGAAGCTTAACCGCATTTCTTGTAAGCCAGATTGTTGATGTTACCATTTTTCACCGGATTAAAAGAATTACAGGTGATAAACATATCTGGCTGCGCGCAACAGGCTCAACATTGGTGTCGCAATTAGTAGACAGTTATATTGTTTTGGCCATTGCTTTTAAACTGGGCAGCAACTGGACCTGGGCTGAAGTGTTTGCTGTTGGTACAATGAACTACATCTATAAATTTATTATGGCAGTAATACTTACGCCCGTAATTATTATAGTTGAAAAACGAATAGAAAAATATGTTGGCCATTCAACTGCAATACAGATGAAAAAAATTGCTATGGGCGAAGAAAGTGATGGGTTTGAAAATATTCCAACTGCAGGATAAATGACGGATGTTGACTTTTGTGTTATTTAATTTTTGCAACGGTATTTATTTTTAGATTCGATTAATAATAAGATACTTATCAATGACGCTGGAAACCTACCTGCTAACCATATTGTCAATGTTGTTCGTGATTTCTATGCTGGCGATGGTTAGCGAAAAACTGAAAGTATCTTACCCGATACTTTTTGTTATATGCGGGTTGCTCATCAGCTTTATTCCTAATGTGCATGAAATTCTTTTAAACCCAAATGTTGTTTTCCTGATTTTTCTTCCGCCTTTATTATTTTTTTCTGCATGGACAACTTCATGGAAAAACTTTGTCGCCAACAGAAAACAGATTAGTTTATTAGCAATCGGCCTTGTTGTTTTTACATCTACCACCATTGCTTTATTGGCACATCTGCTTATTCCTGCATTTCCGCTGGCTTTAGGTTTTGTACTTGGCGCAATCATTTCTCCTCCTGATGCAATTGCTGCTTCATCTGTTTTACAAAACCTAAATGTATCACCAAGAGTTACTTCAATTCTTGAAGGTGAAAGCCTTGTAAACGATGCTTCTTCACTTATAATTTTCCGCTTTGCATTAGCTGCTGTGTTAACAGGCCAGTTCAGCTTTTGGCAAGCCACAGGTGATTTTTTTATTGTTGCAGGAATGGGTATTGCAACAGGGCTTATCTTGTCTGTCGCTATTTATAGTATACACAAATACCTGCCAACAAATTCGGATATTGATACTGCAATCACACTCATGGCTCCATATATTATTTATTTAACTGCGGAGCATTTTGGGTATTCCGGCGTAATGGCTGTTGTTACCGGTGGGCTGTTTCTCAGTTCACGGTCGCATGAAGTGTTTAGCTTTCAAAGCCGCCTGCAGGTTAATGCTGTATGGAAAACGCTTAATTTCTTATTAAACGGGTTTGTATTTATTTTAATCGGGTTGCAATTATACCGCATCGCTCACGGGCTTAAAGTTTTCACTTTTAAACAAGCTTCTTTTTACACACTCATAGTTTGTGGTATAACTATATTGATACGGCTATTATGGATTTATTCTTTTGCATATATTTCTTTTTTGGCAAGAAAAAAACGCGGCGCTTTGAACAAAGAAAAGTTCAATGCAAAAGCCACATTTTTAATTGGATGGAGTGGCATGCGTGGAATTGTTTCACTGGCGTCAGCATTATCTCTTCCTTTGTTACTTCCAGACGGATCTGTTTTTCCGCACAGAAACCTGATACTGTTTATTACATTCGGTATAATACTTTTCACCCTGGTTTTGCAAGGATTAAGCCTTCCATTATTGATACGGGTATTAAAAATTAATTACGTAGGAAGAAATGATATCGGAGACCAGGAGACAGCATTGCAATCCCGCCTTGAAACAGAATGCCTGAATTATCTTTTAAATAATTATCCTGCTGAAAAAAACAACAGTAGCGCAGTTGCATTATTGATAACCCGTTTCAGGCAAAGCATAAGCGTTGTTGAAAATAAACCGGATGGTGAAAACAGTAAAAAGCCAGATCGTTTTTCTGAAGAATATCATAATCTTTTGGTTCAGCTGGTAAATGTAAGAAGACAGGAATTACATAAGATAAGAAATGAAAAAATTTATACAGATGAGATAATTAATTCAAGGGAACGTGAACTGGATCATGAAGAAGCCCGGTTGCTATCTGTATATTAAATAATGAAAAGATAGGTTCGGGGTTGAAAAAATTCTTTGATTAGGTTAGCAACAGCCATTTATTGTACTGAATGCTTTGATTTGGGGTTGTGGTTCGTTCTGAGTGATAAAAAATTATTTTCAGCTTTCCTTAATTTTCTGCGTACTTTCTTTAGCTCAAGATATATTTTGTAATCATCCTGCATATTACTGTTTAAGTTGCCTTTAAAATATTTATACAGTCGTTCAAACTGCATTATTATATCGGGTTCGGTTTGCACAGTTCTTCTTTTTGAATTATAGATTTCAATATAATTGCAGACGAAAGGTATTGCATTCTGCAAACCACCAATACCGTATTTTTCCCGTATTTTAAATTTATGATTGTAAGTAAAGGGTTTGCAACAATTAACTGACCATTTGCGAAAAAAGATCAAGGCAAAAGGGTAAATATGTTTTTAAAAACTAATGTTTAAATTAAAACTTGTATTGTCTTGATGCAGTGCTGCTGCAGTAGCATTGCTCACACGGAAATTGATGCCTGCATTATCTTTAAGGTCACCCATATTCCATAACACTTTCGCATAAACAGTATTGCCATTATCTGCAGTTAGCTTAACAATAGTGCCGGGTTCAATATCATTAGCGAGAATATAAAATTTGCCATCAGTCCAGCCGCTTGCAGTTTTAAATGTTTTTGAAATACCGGAAACGCTCTTCATGTCTTTTTGTTTCCTATCCTGGAATTGAGAAGCAAAATATCCGTCACCTGAATAATTGGCTATAGGTTGACCGGTTGATTGTGTATTTATATCGGGTTGTGTTTGTGGGGCAGTTTGTGTTTGTGCAGTAATTGGCGGTTGCGCATCCTGTTTAGCAGGAACATCGGTTGTGGTATTTGTACCTGGTTGGGAAATTGTGCTTGAAACCACAGCAGCCTGCGCAGGCAATGTTGTAACAGCACCAGTTGTAGTTGTTTGTTTTGGTGCGGAAGCAGCAGTGAGTTTACCTGCACCGTTTTCATTAATAATGAGCAACGTTCCAACTTTTGCATTATCATCTGTGAGGTGATTCCATGTCTTTATCTGGTCAACTGTAATATTATATTTCTTGCTGATGCTGTATAAGGTTTCGCCCTTTGCAACAACATGTGTTATTTCATTTGAAGATGTAGCAGGTTGTTGTGGCGCCGGTGCAGCAACAACGGCAGTGGTTGTTTTTTTTGCAGCTTGTGCCTGTGTTTTTGTTGAAGGAATTTTTATGGGTGAACCATATACCAGTTTTGTATCGGCATGCATTCCGTTCAAACGCATAATATCTCCAACGTTCGTATTGTATTGTTTGGCGAGCATTGATAATGTTTCGCCTTGTTTTAATGTATGCGTAATATAATTGCTTTGTGCTGATGCAGACTGAACCGAAAGAATAAGACAAATAGCAACAATAATTGACCGTAGAAAATTCATGCCTTAAATTTTAGCAAATTTATTCTTTACGAATACGCCATTCAGTCGGGTAATAATTATTAACACGATTGTGCAAAATTTTTATCCAGCCCAGTGGAAAGTTTTTGTGTGTGCATAAAGCCCAGCCTTTGTCATCAATCAATACAGGCAATTCTTTCTTACGCAGGTATTGCAGTGACTGGTCATGATTAAGCTCAGTTTTTTTAACATTATCACTCACAATAAGGCTTAAAGCAAGCTCTTCATGCGGAACAAGGTCTTTGCCTTTTATCTCACCCAATTGCACGCCGGCTTTTCTTAAGTATAAATTTTTTTGAAGAAAAGCAACATCATTATTCCATTGCTTTTTTATAACACGAATGATTTCTTTTTGTTGGAAGAAAAGCCAGTCATCTTCTATTATGAATGATCGCAACGCATTACTTTCTTTATTTGCAACAGCAGGTAAAGAATTATTGTTTTGCTTTGAAAAAGATGATTCTTCCTTTTTTTTAAGGACTGCAATAAAAAATCCTTCGCCTTTTATTTTACCAGGCCAGAAACGGTAACCATAACATTTATGCTTATACGATGTTGTTTCAACAATGTTCCATTTGTCATCAATATTCAACTGTAAACTTTCAACGTCGAAATTATTTTTCATCCAATCTAAAATCTCTTCATCTTCCTGTCGCGAATAGGAACAGGTAGAATAAATTAAAAATCCATCCTGTTTTAATGATGCGAATGCATCGGCCAGAATCCTTTGCTGGCGCTGGCTGCAGAGCTGTACATTATTTTCACTCCATTCATCTATTGCTTCAGCATCTTTTCTGAAAAGTCCGCTTCCGCTGCACGGCGCATCAACAACCATCAGGTCGAAATAATTTTTTATGCGTTTAAAATCTGCCGCATCATTATTAGTTATTACAACATTTGGCGAACCCCATTTTGTAAGATTCTCATACAAAACATTAGTGCGTGTTTTTATTACTTCATTCGAAACGATCAATGCATTTGAAAAATAAGCAGCAAGCAGGGAACTCTTGCCACCGGGTGCAGCGCACAGGTCAAGCACTTTTATGTTTGCTTCGCGATGGAAGACTTGTTTCAACGCTTCCCATAAAAACATGCTGCTTGCTTCCTGCACATAATAAGCTCCTGCATGTAGTAAAGGATCAAATGTGAACTGCGGCCGTTCATTCAAATAAAAAGCATTCCCGCACCAGGGCACAGCATCATTCAACATAAATGAAGGGTGCGTAATGATTGATGTATGATTGAACCTTTCATGTTTATTCGCATTAAACCGAACAGAAGTTATTTGCTGCGGATGATAATGCGTTTCTTCAAAAGCAGTTTTATCAAAACCTTTTATGGTTGTGAGAGATTGTAATAACTCGTTTGGTAAAAGCTTTTGCAAAATATCAGGATAAAATTTTTACAAGCTGATCTACTTCATTCATTGTATTAAAAGCATGCAACACAATGCGCAGTCTTTCTTTATTTAAAGGAACAGTTGGATATAATATCGACCTTACATCAAAATTTTTTTGTTGTAACTCCAAAGCAATTTCTTTAACCGCATCATTACCCGGAACCATTACAATTTGTATTGGGGTGGATGAAGATAATTTCTCAAACCTCAATGCTGCCCGTTGAAAATAACTGATGAGTTGTTGCAAATGATTTCTTTCATCATTCAAAAAAGGAAATGTATTATATGACGTGCGAATGCAGGCCATTGCATGTTCAGGCAAAGCTGTTGTATAAATAAAACTCCGCGCAAAATTTATAAGATAATCTTTCAGTTGCTGAGAACCAGCAATTGCTGCACCATGGCAACCGCATGCTTTTCCAAAAGTGTAAACCCTGCAAAAAATTTCATCCTGCAAATCTTGCTGCATGCATAACCCTTCGCCTTGCTTTCCAACAACACCAGTGGCATGCGCTTCATCAATTATTAAATGTGCATTGTATTTTTTGCTGATAGAAACCAATTCTTTTAATGGACAAAAATCTCCGTCCATACTGAACACAGATTCAGTTACAATAAAAATATTAGCTGTATTTGATACAGGTGATTGCAGCTTTTTTTCCAGTTCATCAACATCATTGTGCGCGAAGGAAAAACTTTGTGCAAACGATAAACGTATTCCATCTCTTATCGAAGCATGGCATAACTGGTCATAAAAAATAATATCGCTTTTTTGCGGCACAGAACTTAATAAACCAAGATTTGCATCGTAACCTGAGTTAAATATCAACGCTGCTTCTGCTGTATGAAACGTTGCAATTTGTTGCTCCGTTTCCTCAATCAAATTATAATTACCTGCCAATAATCTTGAACCGGTTGAACCTGTTTTAGAGTTTGCATCAATTTCATCATTCAATAAATTATTATGAACAATGCCTAAATAATCGTTCGAGCAAAAATCAATTTTCCCCGAAGGCAATTTCAACCTGCGAAAAGCATTTTGTTCTTTACGTTGTGCTAATTTTTTTTGAAGAAAATCATCATTGTACATAAGATATCTACTCATGTCAAAACTAAATGTTTGTGGTTAAACAGGCTATTTGGCATAACCAACCTTTTTTCAGTATATGCATATTTCAAACCTGCTGCGTATACATCCTTTAACAAGCCTGTGGTTACGGTAAAATTGCTTAAACAAAAACCCGTTTGCACTTAATACCGCAAAAGGTAAAGATCATTTCCTGCTTTAACCGGTAAAGAATGAAAAAGGTGTTTAAATAAGATCACTGAGCTTATTTCCTCGAAAAAACTTCGATATAACTACGATATAACTTCGATCCAATTGATCGTAGTTATATCGAAATTATATCGAAGAAATATCGAAGTTATATCGAAGAAATGAACTCTCAGATACTAAGTTGCCAAAAGTCTCTTATGCTGTCTGCAGGTAACAGCAATCGTTATATTGTTGGTTGATGTACTTAATGCATTTCCGGTAATTGATGTTCACGTATGTTAACTACACAGTTTGTTGCACAATAATTTGATACTGATATTTGCACGAATACAACTTTATAAGCATCAGCATATCCTCATCCATACTAAGCTCACCGATTGAATATTTAAAAGGCGTTGGCCCTTTGCGCGCCGATCTTTTAAAAAAAGAGTTAGGCATTTTTACGTTTGAAGATCTGTTGAACCATTTTCCTTTACGGCATATTGACCGCACAAAAATTGAAAGCATTGGAAATATTACACCTCAAACCGAATACATACAGGTTGCGGGCACAATTACCGGCATAGAAATCCTGGGCGAAAGAAGAGCAAAGCGCATGGTTGCGTGGCTTGAGGATAAAACAGGTATTGTTGAATTAACCTGGTTCCAGGGCATCCAGTGGATGCAAAAAATTTTACATGAAGGAAGCGAATATTTAGTGTACGGGAGAACAGGGTTCTTTAACGGAAGGCCGCAAATAACACATCCCGAAATTGAATTGTTCACTGCTGAATTAAAGAGTGGTAAATCTTTTTTGGAACCTGTTTATCCAACAACAGAAAAATTAAAAGCGAAAGGTTTGAATGCAAGGCAACTTGCAAAACTTACTTCAGCATTATTGCCGTTGATTTCTGCTAAAGATGTTTATGAGAATATTCCTGAAACAGTATTGCAACAACTAAATCTTGTAAACAGGTTTGATGCTGTTACTGCTATCCATTTCCCAAAAAATGCAGAAGAACATGAAAAAGCTTTGCATCGTTTAAAATTTGAAGAATTTTTTATGGCACAGGTGCGCATGGGTATGTTGCGTGGCAAAAGGCACAGGCATAGTCATGGTGTTGTGTTTGAAAAAGTGGGCGGGCTGTTCAATTCATTTTATAATAATTACCTGCCGTTTGAATTAACGAATGCGCAAAAAAGAGTGATCAAAGAAATTAGATCAGATACTGCAAGGCCGCGGCAAATGAACCGTTTGTTACAAGGCGATGTGGGCAGCGGCAAAACTATTGTTGCTTTGCTTGTAATGTTAATCGCTGCAGATAATGGTTTTCAAAGTTGCCTGATGGCGCCTACTGAAATTCTTGCGCAACAGCATTATAATAACATCAGCAAATTGCTTGGTGATCTTCCGGTGCGCACAGCATTGTTAACAGGTAGCAGCAAACAATCTCAAAGAAAAGTTATTCTCGAAAATCTCAGCAAAGGCAACATACATATTCTTGTAGGTACGCATGCCGTTATTGAAGAAGCGGTGCAATTCAATAAACTTGGCCTTGCAGTAGTTGATGAACAGCATCGTTTTGGTGTGGCGCAAAGGGCAAGGCTTTGGGAGAAAGCAGAAACGCCACCGCATGTTTTGGTGATGACGGCAACGCCTATTCCGCGCACGCTTGCAATGACGGCTTATGGCGATCTTGATTACAGTATAATTGATGAGCTGCCGCCGGGAAGGCAACCTATAATAACTGTTCAACGTTTTGAAACAAAACGTGCTGCCGTTATGGATTTTGTAAAAGAAGAGATAGCGAAAGGAAGGCAGGCTTTTTTTGTTTATCCTTTGATAGAAGAAAGTGAGAAGATGAGTTACGAAAACCTGATGGAAGGCTATGAACAGGTAAAAACTTTTTTTCCTGAACATTTATACAGCATCAGTATGGTGCATGGAAAAATGCCTGCAGAGCAAAAGGATGTTAATATGCAACGTTTTAAAACCGGAGACACCCAGATACTCGTTGGTACTACGGTTATTGAAGTTGGAATTGATATTCCCAATGCATCAGTTATGGTTATTGAAAGTGCAGAAAAGTTTGGCCTTTCTCAATTGCACCAGTTAAGAGGCAGGGTAGGGCGCGGCAGTGATAAAAGTTACTGCATACTTTTATCTCCTTATAAATTAAGTAATGATGCACGGGAACGCCTTAAAATCATGTGTGCTACCAATGATGGTTTTGTAATTGCTGAAAAAGATCTTGAGCTGCGTGGCCCTGGTGAAATTGAAGGCACAAAGCAGAGTGGAGTGTTAAACTTTAAGCTGGCAAGTATAGTCAATGATAAGAGTTTACTCGAACTTTCAAAATTTTATGCGGACCAGGTGTTATCAAATGATGAAGATTTGTCAAAAGAAGAGAATTTACGGTTAAATGCTTTTCTTATTTCGCAAAAAGGAAAAACTTTGTGGAGCAGGATTTCATAACAACAAATTGAACACGGAAACGTTGTATAGCTAATATTAATAATAATTCATTGAAGCATTTTATACTTTTTATCATTCTTATAGGCGCATTCATTCAAAAATCACAGGCGCAATACCTTCAGTTTGTTGAAAACAAAGGCCAATGGGATAGCTCAATTAAATATAAAGCTGACTTCAAAGGCGGCGCTGTTTTCTTGACTTCTTCCGGTTATAGAGTTGTGTTACATAATAAAGACCAGCTTAAAGCAGTGGCAGAATATTACAGCAGGCATTACGACAGCACTTCCCGGCAAAACCCTGCAAAAGCGCTACAGAATTTTGTTGTTCATTCACACGCTTACCAGATAAATTTTTTAAATACAGATGGCAATGCTGTTCCGGAAGCGGATAAATCCCTGGGGCTTTACAATAATTATTTTGTAGGAACTGACAGTTCTAAGTGGAGAACAGGCTGTAAAGTCTTTAATGGCCTTACTTTCAAAAATGTTTACAAGAATGTTGATGTAAGATATTACTCAGATAATGGCAACCTGAAATATGACCTCGTTATAAAACCCGGTGCAGACATCAGCAAGATTGCTTTGCAGTTTGCAGGGCTTGATGGATTGGAGTTAAATAAGTATGGTAACCTTACCATGAAAACTTCTGTGGGTGATATTTATCAAACCATTCCTTCCAGCTACCAGATAATCAAAAATTTAAAAGCGAGTGTGAAAGCAAAGTTCAAACTTGATGGCAATACAGTACGTTTTAAGCTGGATAATTATGACAGGAACAGCACGCTTATAATTGACCCAACTGAAATATTTTCAACCTTTGTTGGCAGTGTTTCCGATGTGTGGGGTTATACAGCTACTTATGATAATGCAGGTGATTTTTATGCCGGCGGAATTGCATTTGATGCAGGTTACGATCCAAGGCATGTTGGTGGCTATGATCAAACATTTAACGGTGGCGATGGAAGTGAAGGAGTACAACCATATGATGTGGCTTTGATAAAATTTAATCCAACCGGCTCGCAGGCCTTATTTGCAACCTACCTGGGTGGCAGTGGTGATGAACAACCGCATAGCCTTGTGGTAGATTCAAGAGGCAATCTGATCATTTCCGGCAGGACTACTTCACCAAACTTTCCTGTAACTGCTCCAACTTATGGCCCCGGTGGAGGCTTTGATATTTTTCTTGCCAAATTAAGTCCTGATGGCAGAACGCTTTTAGCTTCACGCAAATTTGGAGGAACCGGTTCAGATGGCGTTAACATCGCTCCGAAATATATTACAGAAGGCATTATAACCACACGTAGAAATTATGGAGACGATGCGAGAAGCGAAGTGATCACAGATTATCAGGATAATATTTACCTCGCAAGTTGTACACGGTCTGCGGATTTTCCAACAACATCCAATGCGTTCAAAAAAACTTTAGGAGGCACTCAGGACGGCGTTTTTATAAAGACTTCATCTGATCTTTCTTCAGTTTCTATGTGTACTATGCTTGGTGGAAGCAAGGATGATGCTGCTTTTGTATTGTGTATCAGCCCGTCAACCGGAAACATTTACATAGCCGGTGGCACAGCCAGCACAGATATGGCGGTGAACGCTACCAATGCTCCCCAGGGCATATTGCATAATTCTTACCAGGGTGGCCAGGTTGATGGTTTTATAAGTGAAATAAGTGCGGATCTAACCAAACTGATAAAGACAAGCTATGTGGGTACCGGCGGCAGCGATATGGTGTATGGCGTACAAACGGATAAATTTGGTTACCCTTATATCATGGGAACAACCACAACAAGTTTTCCTGTGGTGAATTCCCCTTTCAATGCTAATAATAACCAGGCTAATGGCAAACAGTTCATCACCAAGTTAGATCCTGATCTTACAAAAATTATTTACTCTGCAAACTTTGGTAAGGGAACAACCATACCTGATATTTCACCTACTGCATTTTTGGTTGATGTTTGCGGGAATGTATATGTATCAGGCTGGGGCGGTTCCGCTAATCATGAATATTATCCCGGAAGTAATGTTGTTGGAATGGCGATTACACAGAATGCTTTGTTGAAAACAACAGACGGTAATGATTTTTACTTTTTTGTTTTGGAGAAAAATGCAAACAGCCAGTTATTCGGCAGTTACTTCGGAACAAATGATCCGAATGCTTATGGTGATCACGTTGACGGTGGTACAAGCCGCTTTGACCGGAGAGGCGTGATATACCAGGCTGTTTGTGCTAACTGTGGAAAAGTAGGTATTTTCCCTACTACTACAGGCTCATGGAGCCCGGGTAATCCTGCACAAACAGGCGCCAAGTGTAATGAAGCTGCAGTGAAAATTGCATTTGAACTTTCAGGTGTTATTTCATCAATCCGCACAACAATAAATGGCATTCCAAGAGACAGTACCGGTTGTATTCCGCTTACTGTTGACTTTGCAGATACGATTGCACTTGGAAAGAAATATGTTTGGGATTTTGGTGATAATTCAGGAGTTACTACTACAGTTCCTACAACCAGTCATACATACAATAATGTAGGCGATTATAAAGTGCGGTTAATAAGCATTGATTCTTCATCATGCAATATTTCCGATACTTCTTACATAACCATAAGGGCAAGAAGTAACCGTGTACAACTCGGCCTGGTTATTAACAAGCTCGCACCTTGTGAGTCTTTTAATTACCAGTTCATCAATACATCAATTCCGCCGAACGGCTACACTTTCAAGCCTGATGATTTTACATGGGATTTTGGTGATGGCACCATTATTCAAACCAATGCGGATACGTTAACCCATCAATATACTGCAAGCGGTATTTATAATGTAAAACTATTCATTAACGATACGGTATTTTGTAATGCTCCTGATTCAGCGGTTAATCAATTAAGGGTTGCTTCAATTTTACAGGCACAGTTTCAAACACCTGCTGAGGGTTGTGTACCATACTATGCCGTGTTTGATAATACTTCCATCGGCGGCCAGAATTTTGTTTGGAATTTTGGAGACGGATCGGCAATTTCAACAGATGCTTATCCAACCCATTTATATGCAAACCCCGGCACGTATACAGTACATCTTTCAGCAACAGATAATCTTACCTGTAATCCAACCAGCGATACAAGTATGACGATAACTGTTCATGAACGGCCAACTTCGTCGTTTACTTATTCACCAACCACTCCGAAAGAAAATACGCCTTATGAATTTACCAACACTTCAACAGGTGCAATAAACTACAGGTGGGAGTTTGGTGATGGCGATACTTTATTAACGTCGAATACATTACCTGTTAGCCATATTTACAATACTGCAGGCAGCTATGCGGTTTGTTTGATTGCCTTTAATCAGTATGGTTGTTCTGATACTTTATGCCAGCAGGTAACAGCCATTGTAACACCGTTGGTAGATGTGCCGAATGCATTTTCTCCAAACGGAGATGGAACAAATGACCTGGTTTATGTGAAAGGATATGGTATAAACAAAATGACATGGAATATTTACAACCGGTGGGGGCAACTGGTGTTCAGTTCTTATAATTTAAATACAGGTTGGGATGGCCGTTTTAAAGGTGCATTGCAGCCGCAGGATGTGTATGGATACACTTTGAGTATTGAATTTACAGATGGAAGCAAGTATTCCAAAAAAGGCGATATAACCTTATTACGATAATGGAGGCTGGATATGAAAAGATTTTTAGGACATACTAATTTTTCGATCTTTTTTATAAGTGCATTTATTTTCTTTAACAGAGCCGATGCACAGGATTTGCATTTCTCTCAATATTTTAATGCACCGCTTTTAACCAATCCTGCCAACACGGGTTTCGAACCGGATGCAGACTGGCGGGCAGGAATTAATTACCGCAATCAATGGTCAGGTATTTTAGACAATCCTTATAAAACCATGAGTGCCTGGGGCGATGCACAATTGTTTAACAACCGTTTTGAAAACGGCTGGATGGGTATGGGGCTGGTATTATTAAAAGATGTTGCGGGCAGTGGAAATTTAAGCAGTACAAAAGTTTATGGTTCTGTTGCCTATCATCAATTGATAGGGTACAACAGTCTTTTAAGCGGAGGCTTTGGCATCGGAGTAGTTAATAAATCAATTGATGTTACAAAGCTTACTTTCAACAGCCAGTGGAACGGGAAATTCTTCGACGTTACTATTCCCAGCAATGAAGCTTTCAATACATCATCTGTGTGGTATGCAGATCTGAATGCTGGTTTAAACTATGCAATTTTTCCCAGCGATAATTCGTATATAAATGCAGGCATAAGTGTTGATCACATCAACATGCCTAACGAATCTTTTTTCTCGAATGAACAGGCAGACACAAAAGTGCCTATGCGCTTTAATGTTTTTGCAAACGGCAGCTTTAAAGTAAATGATTTGTGGATCATCAATCCCAACATTTATTTCAGTACTATGAGTAAATCAACAGAAATTGTTGGCGGAATGAATGCTCATTATAATTTAAGCGGAGACGGTAATACACAGCTAATCGGCGGGCTTTATTATCGTTTGAAAGATGCTTTTATACCAATGGTAGGGTTTACTATCAGTTCTATTTCTGTAACGGTTAGCTACGATGCCACCAGTTCTACCTTAGGCTCATCAACACAAACACTTGGTGCTTACGAATTATCCATAAGCAAGGTTGGCTTGTTCTCAGAACAGTATGGTAAAAATGTAAAGTGCCCTTCTGTGAAGTTTTAAATTCATGCTTCATCATCGCCTAACAAATCAGGCCGCTTTAATTTGGTTAGCTGCAGCGATTGCCCATAACGCCATGCATCAATTTTTTTTTGGTCACCGCTTAATAAAATTTCAGGCACATTCCATTCTTTAAATTTTGCAGGCCTTGTATATACAGGTGGCGCTAAAAGATCATCCTGGAACGAATCAAACAACGCAGATGTTTCGTCATTCAATACTCCGGGTATTAACCTGCCAACCGCATCTACAATAATAGCAGCAGCAATTTCCCCGCCGCTTAAAACAAAATTTCCTACAGAAATTTCTTTGGTTATATAATGATCACGAATGCGTTGATCGATTCCTTTATAGTGACCACAAATAATAAGCAGGTTTTCTTTTAATGAAAGCTGGTTAGCCATTTTTTGATCGAAGATGGCAGCATCGGGAGTCATATAAATTATTTCATCGTAAACAGTTTCCTGTTTTAGTTCATCAATTGCGTTTGCAAGCGGTTCGCACATCATCACCATTCCTGCACCGCCGCCGTATTGATAATCGTCAACCTGGCCATAATCATTTACTGCCCATTTACGCAGGTTAAATGTTCTTACCATAAGTAAATTTTTTTGTTGCGCACGTTTTAGAATGCTGTGGTTAAACGGGCTTTCCAATAACTCTGGTAATACAGTAAGAATATCAATTTTCATCAGGCAAATATAAACCTGTGTTATGCCACGAAGGCACGAATGGTTTTATTATTATCGTATGAATATTTATTCGTCTATTCGTGGCATTATCATTAAAGCTCATTGGTAAAATCTTCAAAATCCCTGCGCTGTTTTTTTGTTGGCTTACCTGTTTTGCTTAAACGCTTGCCTGTATAAAAACTCGCAGCCTGCACATTCAATTTTTCTTTTTCTTCTTCAGGTGTATTATCAATATAATATTTTATGGCTTCGCTGTATTGCACACGATGATCTAACAAACCGGTAACCTGTATCAGCCAGTTTCTGTCAGAAGTTTTAATGTGATAAACATCTCCGACCGCAACATGTTTCGATGCTTTTAAAGAAACATCATTCAATTTAATTTTTCCTTTTTCGCATGCTTCAGATGCCTGTGCTCTTGTTTTAAAAATGCGTATGCTCCAGAGATATTTATCAAGCCGTAATTTTTCCTTTACTTCATTCATTAAAAAAAATTTGTGGTTTTGTCCAATCTGCAAAACTTTAATTGTTGTAAATGTATAGATCAAATTTATTAATAACCAACATCGCGCAAGCGGTAAATAAAATCAAAAAAATATGGATGAGTTTATTTTAATCTTCAGGCATGAAGATGGAAAAAAAGTTGCTTCGCCTGAACAGATACAGGTTTGGATGAAACAAACTATGGATTGGATCGGCGGCATTGCTGCACAAAATAAATTCAGCAGCGGAACAGGTTTGCCTTTTGATGATGCAAGAGTGGTGCATCATAAAAAAATGGTGACCAACGGCCCGTTTGGCGATATAAAAGAAACTATTGGTGGCTACGTAATTGTAAAAGCAGATTCAATTGATGAAGCGGTTGAATTTGCAAAAGGATCTCCTGTATTACAAGGCGAAGGCAATACAGTTGAAGTAAGGAAGATCGCTAAAAATGATGGCACACATTAATTCATCTTTTAAAATAAATAACCATGAAAGATTTTTTGTTCATCTATAAATCTGATTATGCTGCTATGCAGGATAGAACTGCAGAAGAAGCACAGGCAATGATGAAACGCTGGATGGAATGGCTTGAAGGCATTGCTGCGCAAAACAAACTTATTGACAAAGGCAACAGGCTTTACAACAATGGCAAAATTGTAAAGGGTGATGGCATTGTAACCAATGGCCCATACATGGAAATAAAAGAATCCATTGGCGGTTATTCTTTAATAAAAGCTGAATCATATGATGAAGCAGTTGAGTTTGCAAAAGGTTGTCCCGTTTTATTTGCAGGCGGCAATGTTGAAGTAAGAGAAATTGATCCAATGTAATATTGATAATTTTTTTCAAATTTTAAAACACATATCATGAAAGAGTTTGTATTAATTTTCAGAACTTCATCTACACCGGCAGCCCCACCTACTCCGGAACAGGCAGAACAAATGATGTCAGGCTGGATGAATTGGATGGGCAGTATTGCTGCACAGAATAAGATGGCAAACAGTGGCAGCCGCTTGGGTATTGCGGATTCAAAAGTGGTTAAACCGGGAAATGTTGTAACCAATGGCCCGTTTACCGAAATAAAAGAGTTCATCAATGGTTTTATAATTGTGAAAGCAGATTCTGTTGATGAAGCTGTTGAGTTTGCAAAAACCTGCCCGATGGTTACAGGCGGAGGCGGCAATGTTGAAGTAAGGCCTGCTGTTAGTCCTGAAAACAATAATTAAAAAATAAAGCCTCTTAATTGAGGCTTTTAAGTTTATGGCGTCAGAAGAATTAATACCGCATTTATTCAGAACAGAGTTTACAAAGATCACTGCAGTGTTGTGCAAGCTTTTTGGTATTGAACATATAGAAGCTGCTGAAGATATTGCCAGTGAAACTTTTTTATCTGCGTTGGAAACATGGAGTTATAAAGGTGTACCGCCAAACCCTGTTGCGTGGTTATATACTGTAGCAAAAAACAAGGCAAAGAATTTAATGGCGCGTAATCAAACCTTTAATAAAAAAATTGAACCACAGTTAAAGCGTTCATTGGCAAATAGTGAAGAGATAGAAATAGATCTTTCAGAAAAAAATATTACCGACAGCCAATTGCAAATGTTGTTTGCTATTTGTCATCCTTCAATCCCGGCGGAAGCACAGATAGGTTTGGCTTTGCGCATTCTTTGCGGTTTTGGAATTGAAGAAATTGCCAACGCATTTCTCACCAATAAAGAAACCATCAATAAAAGATTATACCGCGCAAAAGAAAAATTACACCAGGAGAATGTGCAGATAGAATTTCCATCTGAAAACGAGATCAGCAAAAGACTGGAAACGGTATTAACTACTTTGTACCTGTTATTTAATGAAGGTTATTATTCAGAAAGTGAAGACGCTGTTTTACGCGAAGATTTTTGTGTTGAGGCAATGCGCTTATGTTATCTGTTAATTGAAAATACGGCAACAAATCAACCCAATGTAAACGCATTGCTTTCTTTAATGTGTTTTCATGCATCAAGATTTGAAGCGAGAAAAGATACGAATGGCGAACCTGTTTTGTATGAAGAACAGGATGAAAATTTGTGGAACACAGAGCTTATTAATAAAGGCATTTATTTTTTGAACAAAGCATCAACCGGTAATGAAGTTTCAAAATACCATATTGAAGCAAGCATTGCTTACTGGCATACAATAAAAGCAGATACAAAAGAAAAGTGGGAGAGTATTCTTCAATTGTATAACCGTTTATTGATGATAGAATACTCGCCTGTTGTTGCGTTGAACAGAACCTTTGCCTTGTCAAAATCAAAAGGAAAACAAGCTGCTATTATTGAAGCGGAAAAACTGCAACTGATCAACAATCATTTTTATTACGCATTGTTAGGTGAATTGTATAAAGGCATTGATGATGCAAAGGCAAAATGCAATTTTGAAAAAGCATATGCAATAGCTAAAACCCAAACGGATAAACAAACCATTCTTAAAAATATCAATGCGTTGCAATGATAATTATTGATAACCCGGATTTTG
>Ga0206973_1003_pt1 | contig 75832 bp, 76 predicted proteins | sample Alteio_BWOrgHeat_83_FD_152927 | JGI IMG/M metagenome (GOLD analysis project Ga0206973, IMG submission 152927) | Enriched cells from forest soil in Barre Woods Harvard Forest LTER site, Petersham, Massachusetts, United States -... | ecosystem: Environmental > Terrestrial > Soil > Temperate forest >...
ATTTTAGAGGGTGACATCCGTGCTTGCTTCGACAACATTTCTCACAAATGGTTGGAAGATAATACTCTAATGGATAGGGGTATTCTTAGGAAATGGTTAAATGCTGGATATATTGAGAAAGGAAAACTTCACGCTACAACCGTCGGGGCAGCCCAAGGTGGTATTATTTCACCAACTACTCTGATAGTAGCGCTAAGCGGCTTGGAAAATGCGGTTAAGTCTGCAACCGAGCAACAGGATAAAGTAAATGTCTGCATTTATGCGGACGATTTTATTATCACGGGTGCTACCTCTGAAGTATTGGAAAATAAGGTTAAACCAGTAGTAGAAGCCTTCTTGAGTGAACGAGGTTTATCTCTGCATCCAGGGAAAACTAAAATCACTCACATAGATGAAGGATTTGATTTTCTTGGCATGAATGTACGTAAGTACAACGGCAAATTAATCATTCAACCTGCCAAAAGCAACGTTAAAAGATTTCTTGCCGACATACGAGATATAATCAAGAGTAACAAGACATGCAAAACGGAAAACTTGATTAGGATGCTGAATCCAAAAATTCGCGGCTGGTCAAACTACTATAGGCATGTCTGTTCTAAGGAAACCTTCAGCTATGTAGATCATAAAATCTTCGAAGCGATATGGAGCTGGGCGGTCAGACGTCACCCAAACAAAGGGAAACGTTGGGTACGAAGCAAATACTTCCGCAGCTCTGAACTTCGTAAGTGGATATTCTTTGCAAAAACAAAAGATGAAGACGGTGAAACCGTCAATGTCGATCTTGTTGAAGCAAAGAAGGTTACCATCAAGCGTCACATCAAAATTAGAGCAGATGCTACACCTTACGATGCAGTTTATCATAAATATTATGACGAGCTAATTGCCAAGCGCAAGATCGTAACTGGCTCAACAACTGCTCCGAGCTGGTGGTTATGTTGGTGGAATCTGTTTAGCCCCAAGGTTGGAAAAGCACGGGTTGCCAATGGCAGCCTTATAAAGGCTTGAGCCGAGTGAGTTGGAAACTCTCACGCTCGGTTCTTAGGTGAGCGACAGCCAGCAATGGCTGTGGCTTAACCGGCGTCGCATAACCGGCACAAAAATAACACGCAGAGAGCAGCACCCGATCATTTTTAAAGGAGAAACTGCGTTGCAAAGCGCGGTCACCTGACGCAAAACGTTAATATATGCAATTTAAAACAGGACTTTTTATTAGTTCTACAGCAATGCTTTGCTCAAAATAAAATAGCGTGCCGTTAGGCACTCCGATTGGACAGAAAGCGCGACGGTGGAGCAAGTGGTTTTAAGTCATTAGCTGACAAAAAAATGTTCAAAGTTAAAAACCCAAAGGTGTAGGAGTCTTGGCCTTAAGTTATACTTATACCACCAGCGTTAACAACCCAGTCAATTTTTGCCAAACTAACTGTGGCAAAATTTCTTGATAACATGGTGGGTTTACCGATCTAACCCCAGAATAAGTGCAAACACGCTGCCCACACGGCGCACAGCTAAATTTAGATGCTAGGTTTATATTCTTATTCCCCACGGTACCGGCTTTGATGACATCAGTAGCACCATAGATCGCCACCATGGGCTTATCTAAAGCTGCAGATAAATGTGCAAAACCAGTATCTACAGCTACCACACCATGCGCACGCGACAATACTACAGCAGCTTGGTTAATAGTTAGATGCGGCAGCATAGTTACATTGTGGCATTTGTCCGCCAACATTTGTGCACGAGCTTTTTGCTGTTGCGTCGCCCAAGTTACTTGTACTTGTAAGCCTTGTGCCGCCACTAAATCAGCTAATACGACCCAGTACTCGTCAGGCCAATGTTTACTATCCCAAGTTGTGCCATGTAAGAATACTAAATATGGGTTTGTATTGTTAGCTATGTTTGGCATCTCGCATTCAGGAATATTTACACCATAAGAAATTGGCCCTACGGGAACAGCATACCCAAAGGTCTTGGCAAATAATTGTCTTAAGCGTCTTACCGCATGTTGGTCTTTGGCAACATTAAATTTGCGATTATAAAATAAACTTGCTACAGCTTCACGACAGGTACCCCAATCGCCACCGGCCCGGTTCTTGGCACGCGCTAATCTAGTTATAATTGCACTTTTAATTAAGCCTTGTGCGTCTAATACTAAATCAAATTGCTGTGTTCTTAGTTCACGTATGGCATTTTTAACTTGTCTAAAGTTACGCTTGCGTAATGCAATGGGAATTACTTTTTCTACGGCAGGATGCCAAGATGCTATTTCTTGAAAAGCCTCTTCAATTATCCAAGTAAATTTTATGCCAGGAATTTCACGCACTGCGTCTGTAATCGCTGGCAGCGTATGAATCACATCACCCATAGAAGATAGCTTTACTAATAATACCCGCATTACTGAGCCTCTAATTCATCTATGGCGGATAATACACGCTCGGGTTTAATTAAATACATGCAATTTAAATGCCGCAATGGACATTCACGCTTAAAGCAAGGCCTGCAGGGTAGATCTTCTTGTACTATTTTAGATTTGGGCCCCAATGGCGGGGTAAATTCTGCACTGGTAGATCCATAAATAGCTACCAACGGCTTATCCAAACTCGCTGCCATATGCAACAAACCTGAATCGTTAGTTACGACAGCATTGACTACGGATAAAAGATCAATTGTCTCTAATAAATCTATTTTTGCTGCAAAGCTAATTGTCGTTTCTAATATTTGCCCACGTATATTATCTATTACTAAACTATCTTGATTAGAACCAAAAAACCATACTTGCCACCCAGCGGCAATCTTTTGTTTTGCAATTTGCGCAAAATACTCCATTGGCCATCTTTTTGCTGGGCCATAGGCTGCACCAGGACACAAAGCAAGGATCGGCTTTGCAGTGTCTAGTGCAAATTTATTTAGCACCGTTGTAACAGAATCTGCTGCTGCTAATAATTTTGGCGTCGGCAACACACTTGGTAATGCATGTCTGGAACCTAATCCTAATGCTGCATAACGTTGCACCATTTTAGGTAATGATTTCTTGTCTAGGTAACGTACATCATTTAACAAGCCCCAGCGCATTTCCCCTAACCATCCACTACGTATCGGGATCTTTGCTAGAAAAGGTATTAAAGCTGATTTCCAGCTATTGGCTAAAACAATAGCTTGCGTGTAGTTTTGCTTACGTAATGTCCGCGCGATAGCGATGCGTTGTAATAAACCAAATTCACCATGCCGCACTGGCATAGCAATAATAGTGTTTACCTCTGGCATACGCTGCAGTACCGGTAAGCTCCAATCAGGCGCCAATACATCAATTTGACTATTAGGATCAGATTGTTTAATTAATTTAAATAAGGTTTGCGCCATTATCATGTCACCAACCCAGGACGGTCCAATAATTAGAATTTTTTTAATCATTTGTTACTATATAGTGGGTAGAGCAATACGGGCATGTAGATTGATTAGACTCATTCACTGCTAAATAAACTTTTGGATGCATACTCCACAATGTCATATTTGGCAGGGGACAACTTAAGGGTAAGTCCTGTGATGAGACCTTTACTTCAACATAGACGCGCACTTCTGCCACTATTACTCTCTCTCTTAAATAATGTATCAACCGACCTATTATAGCTAACTTTGCAACAAAATCGATGTTTTTCTATTCTTGTAATGTATTTGGCAAACTTAAACCCTATACTTAATAGACAGTTCGGAGCTTAATATCGGGGCAATTGACCTATGAGCAAAACGCTAAGTGAAAAGATAGAAGAAATCCGAGATCACTTTATTGAATCTTTGCCAATCAGACTTGAAACGATACGTGGGCGAACCAAACAACTCATGACTGAAGAATGGAATCAAGAAACAGCCCAAACATTAATGTTTGAAATACATAATTTACGCGGATTTAGTGTCGTCAATAGTTTCACAACACTCAATGACATAGCAGCAAAAACGGAAGATTTTATTGCAGAATTACGAGAAGCTAACATAAACCCTTCAATAAAAAATCAAAAAACGCTTAAAACTCTAATTACGAATCTTGGTGACTGCATAAATGATATTTGCAAGCAAATCCAGACACATAAAGAAAATAAAAATGTTAGAAGCCATGATATAAACTCAAAATCGCCACTGATACTAATCGTAGACGATGATACAATTTTCTGTAATACATTAGCATTACAATTAGAACATTTGGGTTATCGTACTAGATCTATAAACGAGTTAAACGAACTGGCTAACAGTATTCAGATACATCAGCCTCAAGCAATTTTTATGGATATAATATTTAATGGCCAGACCAATGTTGGCACAAATATGATTAAAGCAATACGCGATGCAGAAGATATTTCAGTCCCGATTGTTTTTATGTCTGCCAGAGATGGCATGAATTCAAGATTAAAAGCAGTTAGAAGTGATGGTGCGGCATTTCTAAGCAAAAATTTTAATCTTGGCGAACTTAAAAATTTAGTTGATATTATTGTTCCATTTCAAAAAAACAGAGCATTTAAAGTATTAATTATTGATGATGATAAAATTTCTGCGTCTTTTTGTAGCACTATTTTAGAACATGCAGGTATTAACGTATCATGTTTATACACCCATGAAAATATATTAGAATCAATTGTCAATTTCGATCCGGATGTAATTTTACTTGACATGTATATGCCCAACGTAGACGGATTTGAAATAGCTAGTGTAATACGACAACACCAAAATTTCTCGGCTATTCCAATAGTGATTATGTCCAGCGAAACTGATTTTAATAAACAATTCAAAATGCACAGCGTTGGCGCTGATGATTTTATTCTTAAACCATTCAAGCCGCATCATTTAATTGACACCATCATGAATAGAATTCAACGTTCCAGACAAACAAAGCGCTTGATTTATACTGATGGATTAACTGGATTATTACTGTTTAATAAAATTAAAGATCAGGTCTCAAACTTATTAGAATCATGTGTGCGTTACAATTTAGATTTTTCAATAGCTCTAATCGATTTAGATTATTTCAAGCAAATAAATGATGTATATGGGCATTTAATAGGCGATCAAATTTTACGCAACTTTTCAGAATTTTTATTATCTAGAGTAAGAAAAAGCGACATTGTTACAAGATCGGGCGGGGAAGAGTTTACAATAATTTTTCCATATACTAATGCAGATAATGCACTGCGTGCCCTAAACGCATTACGAGAAGCTTTTGCACAACGTTTACAGCACGCTGATAATAAAGAATTCAAAGTTACATTCAGCGCAGGGATTGCAAATATTAATCGCTTTCAAGATTTAGTAGCGTTACTCGCTGCAGCAGATCAAGCCTTATATCGCTCTAAGGAAAAAGGACGAAATACTATTGAAATAGCAACTTAAATATATTGTCACTGCTATAATAAAATAAACAGGAATTTAAAATGATGAAGCCCACAGCAATTAAAGTTATCATAATTACTATTATTGTATTGTTGTTGCTAGCAATAGCAAGCATATATTATATTTACTATATGAAGCCATTTAATTATGATAATTCTTACCAGCAATATATCGCTAATAATAACGCAGAATCTCAAAACGGCTGGATTGGAGCGCAACTAACAGATCTAACTCAAAATATTAAACAACATTTAAAATATCCAGATTCCTTCGGCGTATATGTTCAGGATACTATCAGAAACAGCCCTTCGCAAACCGCTGGAATATTACCTGGTGATATTATCGCTAAAATTAACAATGCGGATGCGCAAGATGTTTTACCAGCTATTAATCTGATAACCAAACTCAATCCTGGAAAAGTATATCCATTTATTATATTTAGGGATGGCAGATTTTCTGAGTATCAAATCACGGTTAGTGCAAAGCAATAATCTTTAAGGCGTTGATCCAATCAGGGTGATCATTTAAACAAGGAATTAGCTCAAGTTTTGCCCCCCCGAGTTGTTGCCATTGTTTCTTTGCCCTAATGCCAATTTCTTCTAATGTCTCTAAACAATCTACAGTAAAGGATGGGCAACACACCAATAAATTATTTATACCACGTTCACGCAATTCTATTAATACTTCATCAGTATAAGGTTTGATCCAGGGTAACTTTCCTAAACGTGATTGAAAGCTTGCGCCCCATTTTGTTGCCGGTAACCCTAATGCTGTGGCAAGTAAATTTGATGTTTGCAAACATTTGGTACGATAGCAACTTATGCCAGGATTTATTAACTGATGTTCCGGTAACCCATGGTAACTCATTAACAAAAATTCATGATTATCATGTAAATACGGTTGTATAGAATTAGCCAGAGATTTAATATATTCAGGATGATCAAAAAATTCACTAATAATTTTAAACGGCGTTATAATTTTGTTTTTAGCATAAATTTGTATAGCTTCTTGTAATGCAGAACCTGAAACTGCAGAAGCATATTGCGGAAATAACGGTACTATAGAAATTTGTGTTAGACCCTCGCGTTCTAGTTCAGTAATAGCAGACGCAATATTTGGCGAACCATAACGCATACCCAGTGCAACTTTATATTGACTACCTAACAATATTTGAAGTTGCGTTTTCATGGCAATAGAATTTATAAGTAACGGCGATCCACCGTCTTGCCAAATTGCATTATATGCTGCCGCAGATTTTTTAGAACGAAATGGTAAAATAATTACTTTTAATAATAACCATCTTAATATTAATGGCAACTCTATAACACGCGGATCAGACAAAAATTCATTTAAATATTTACGTACATCTGCAACAGCCGGAGTATCTGGTGTTCCCAAGTTTATTAATAATATACCAATTTTACTATTCAAAAGCACTAACACCAGTTAAGTATTTACCTAAAATTAGATGATGAATATTATCAGTACCCTCGTAAGTAAATACAGATTCTAAATTTTGCATATGCCTAATTACATGATAATCCAAAGTAATACCATTTGCGCCTAATAAATTTCTGGCTTTACGCGCTATAGACAATGCTTGCTTACATGAGTTCATTTTTGCCATCGAGATCATTGCATAATTACTTTTATCTATATCACGTAATTTTCCGATCTGTAAATTCAAACATTGTGCTTTTACAATCTCAGTAAACATATCTACTAAATCTTTTTGAATCATTTGGAAACTAGTTAAACTTTTTCCGAATTGTTTTCTAATTTTACAGTATTCTAATGCTATATCGTAACATGCCATCGCCGCTCCTATAGCACCCCACGCTATCCCGTAACGCGCTTGCGTTAAACAGTCCAGGGCTGCCGCTAAGCCTTTGCTAGTTCCAGGCAAAATATGCGTATCTGGCACTACACAATTCTGTAATATAATTTCACCAGTTATAGAGGCACGTAATGACATTTTGTGTTCAATTGCAACGGTTGAGAATCCAGCACAATTTTTTTCTACTAAAAAACCTTGAATTCCGGTAGCAGTTTTAGCCCAAATTATCGCCAAGTCTGCAATAGGAGCATTGGTAATCCACATTTTACTGCCGTTTAATTGCCAACCACCTGTAACTTTAGTTGCAGTGGTACGCATGCTCGCCGGATCAGAGCCTGAATCTGGTTCGGTTAACCCAAAACAGCCAATAACTTCACCCTTAACCATTTTTGGCAGCCAGTGCTGTTTTTGTTGCTCAGATCCGAATTTTAATATCGGATACATACATAAAGAGTTTTGCACAGAAATAAAACTACGTAGCCCGCTATCACCGTACTCCAACTCTTGGCATACTAAACCATACGCTAAATAACTCGCAGCTGCGCCACCATATTCTAATGGCAAAGTCATACCAAATAAACCTAAAGCAGCAGCTTGCTGGATAAATTCACGCGGAAAGTGTGCTTGTTCGTAAGCATTAGGCATCTTTGGTATGACTGATTCGCGCACAAATTTACGCACACTATCCTGAATCAAACGCTCTTCAGAACTTAATTGCGCCTCTAATAATAAAAAATCTTCCATTTTAATTACCATTACTATTGTTGATCACATTTTTAAGTTCAGAGATCACCGTTGCATATTCTGAGGCTTTATGTCTAAAAATTACCCCGGCCACAAAAGTATCTACGCCTGCCATCGCTATAGCACCAATATTACCTAGATTAACACCACCGTCAATCTGTAATCTTACCGGCACATCCCAACGATCCAAAATCTGCCTTGCGGCACGAGCCTTTTCTAATACATGCGGCATAAACTTTTGTCCACCAAAGCCTGGATTTACAGACATAAGCAACAAAAGATCTATTTTATTTTCTAAAAATTCTAATATATCCAACGATACATCTGGATTAAGTACTATTCCAACTTTACAATTGACGCTTTTTATTAAGTCTATAGTGGCATCAAAGCTTGCTGTTGCATCAGGATGAAAGCTAATGTATGTAGCTCCAGCTTTAGCAAAAGGCATGACAATACCGTCTACAGGAGTAACCATCAAATGCACATCTATTGGTGCAGTTATGCCGTAATCACGCAAAGCTCTACAAACATCTGGTCCAAAGGTTAAGTTTGGAACATAATGATTATCCATAACATCAAAGTGAATCCAATCAGCGCCTGCCGCTAAGACTGCACGGGAATCCTCACCAAGACAAGCTAAATTCGCTGATAAAATTGAAGGCGCAATTACTATAGACTGTTTCATTAATTAAACCAATATCCTATGATCATTAAATGTAAATTTAAACCCTGATTTTTTTGTGCTAAATATGCATTAGAATAATGCAAAAATCTATACCCAATTTCTAAACTCTGTTTGGCTCCTAAAAGCGTGCCAACCCCTAATCGATCTTCAAATACCCAAATGCTACCTAAATCTCGGTTTGCAATTAATTTATTCGACAAATGTGCTATGCCAATTCCAGCATCGATGTATGCAGGAACAAATAATTTGAAGGGAATACGCAGCACTGGAGATGCTGAAATAATTACGGCGTGATCGTTACTTGGTTCATCAAACGTTTCATTACTAGTCACATCTGTATATGCAAGATCCCAATAACCAGTGAATCTTTGGTTCTTATTACTAGTTAACGTAGGCCACGCATGCTCCCAACTAGCTCTGTAGCCACGCACTCCTCTGGTACCATCTCCTGCACCAACAGATAAACAATCTCTGGCATTAGCAATTCCAATAAAACTTAATAATATCACACAAATTATATAGTATATCGCACGCCGAATCATTCGCGACTCCGTACTACTAAATCATATGCAGCCGCAATTTGTTGCGTTTTTACCTTTGCAACATCTATCATTTCTGGTGGCAATCCTTTAGAGACTAACTTGTCTGGGTGATATTTACTCATCAAACGCCTATATGCAGTTTTGATAGTCTTAAGATTATCAGTTGCTTTCACCCCAAGTAAGTTGTACGCAGCTGTTAGCTCACTATTTTCAGGGGCTCTATAACTATATTTATTATTATAGCTTTTATTTTTTGTAGTATATTCGGTTGAATATCCGTAAATACGAAGTTGATATTCTAGCTCTGAATCTTGGATACCTAAGGCCCCACAAATAAACAATAACCTACCACGCTGCGAGTCACGTAATACGCGATCTGCTAAAGACGCTTTTACCAATAACTCCAGAAAAAATTTTCTTAAATCCGTATAACCACCACAAATTATTCTAAATTTATTCAGAGAATCGGCAATATTAAAATTAGGTTTTTTACCCTCGTTAAAATACCCAATTGCCATTAACATTTGTTTTTTGTCTAGCTTAAAGTCATTAAGCATGATTTGCCGTACCACGTATATTTCACGTTCGGAAACAACCCCATCAGCTTTTGCTAAATATCCCATAGTCTGAAATACAGTTTTAAAAAAAACTGCTTGTGCGTTGGCTGTGTGTCTTGGTGCTCTTAGTATACTTCGCAGACCATTATCAAATACCTGGCCAAATACCAAACCCAGAATGATCCCTACAGGACCTAAGAATATAAAACCAAGTATAGCCCCAACTATTTTTCCCCATATAATCATAATTGGTTGTTTACAAGTTCTAATTCTGATGGTGTCCCAATATTACCCCAGATACCAGAATAATATTGTCCCGTTACTAAATTATCAGCAATATGCTGACGCAAAAGGTCTCTTAACGGAAAGGGGCCATTTGGAGCAGCTGCAAAAAACTCAGGCCTAAATACGCCGATGCTGCCATAAGTAAAGCTGTTACTAGAATCTAAAAGTGTGACGCGCTCTTTATTTAAACTAAAATCGCCTGTCAAATGGTAAGAAGGATTATTTACTAAAACTAAGTGTGCCAAACCCACGGGGGTAGTAGGAAGCGTATGTAATGGGAAACTCGTAAAAATGTCAGCGCTAACAACAATAAATGGATCCGGACCTAACATTGGCAAAGCCTTTACAATACCGCCTCCAGTGTCCATTAATGGTGCTTCGATAGAATAGCTTATATTTAGGCCAAAACGTGTACCAGTTCCAATAAATTCAATTATCTGATTTCCTAAATACCACGTGTTAATCACAACATCCTGGATTCCAGCTGCGGCTAAAGCCAATAGATGATAGACTATCAACGGCTTACCGGCCACTGTTAACAATGGTTTTGGAGTGGCATCAGTTAAAGGCCGCATTCTTGCGCCTCTGCCTGCAGCTAATATAATAGCTTTCATCAATTTGTCCTGTATGAATGTATAATTTTATATACACTATAATACTATTTTTATTGACTTTCTGCCACATACAATAGCGCTCCAATATTATACTTAAAAATGGGGGAGGTGTGTATGTTAGATGCTGTTAAGGCCTATCTAAAGACTAAAGGAAAAATAGATTATCGCGATTGCGAGATAAATTATTATACATATAGCATGTTTGACACACCTAATAGGTTTAGGGTAAATGTTAATGTGCACATACACTCGCCCAAATTCAACTCTATAAAATCTCTAGCTCTAGATGAAACATTTCAAAAAGAAAGTGATGCCATAAATTTTGGAATAGATAAAGGTAAAGCCTGTATTGATAGATCCTATGATTCAGGAAAAACTATTGCGATCAAAAAAAAATAACTCCTTTATCTTAATGGCAGCACGTAAACATAAATAAACAAACATAACCAAACAACATCAACAAAGTGCCAATACCAAGCCGCAGCTTGAAATGCAAAATGATGTTCAGGGGTAAAATGCCCATATAAACAACGTACCCATATTGTAATTAGCATGATAGTACCAATAGTTACGTGAGCACCATGAAATCCTGTTAACATAAAAAATGTAGTACCGTAAATTCCAGACGCTAAACTCATTTTAAATTCGGTATATGCCTCGTGATATTCAAAGCCTTGTAGCAATAAAAAAGTTACTCCCAATATAATAGTTGCAACAAGCATTACAGCTAATAACCTACGTCTATTGGCAAATAAGGCATGATGCGCAATGGTGATAGTTATGCTCGAAAGTAATAAAGCAAAAGTATTAAATAACGGCAACCATAACGGCGGCATGGAATGCAGTGGATTTGGAAATAGCTGCGGATTTGGATTATTTAACAATGGCCATTGTGCAATAAAGGCAGGCCATAAAAATTCATGAGTTCCAAGTTTATTTAGCGCACCTTCGCCACCAAGCCAAGGCACAGAAAAATTACGCGCATAAAACAAAGCTCCAAAAAACCCTGCAAAAAACATTACTTCAGAAAATATAAACCAGAACATAGCCCATCTAAAAGTGCGATAGATTTGCATGTTGTAATAGCCGCTACGACTTTCATATATGACCGCGCCAAACCAACCGGACATCATATAGATAAGTATAAAAATACCAATGCTTAAGATATACGGACCATACGGATCATTATGAAAACATGTTGCAGCCCCTATCGCCAAAACAAATAGACCTACCGCTGCAATAATAGGCCATTTACTTGGTTCAGGAACAAAATATTTTTCTGGCTCATCCATTATTTGGTCTCCGTTATATCAAATATCGTATATGCTAACGTAATTCTCTTGATTTCTTTGGGTAACGCAGGATCTAAGTAAAAGCGTAGTCCTAAATATCTAGTTTCTCCAGGGCCTAGTTTTTGACTCGTAAAACAAAAGCATTCCACTTTTTTAAAAAACTTGCTAGCCCTGGACGGAGAGATACTAGGAATAGCTTGGGCATACATGGTTTTACTGGTGGTATTTTTAGCAAAATATGCAGTTGTTGCTAATTGCCCAGGATGTAAGGTAAGGCTAGAATGCTTAGGTGTGAATTGCCATGGCATCGCGCGATTTTGGTTTACAACAAACTCTACAGTTACATCGCGCGTAGCATCGATCCCCTGTGATGTTGCTGCAGCTATAGAAAGATCAAGTTTGCCATTCAAACCTGTAACATCACAAAAAACGTTATATAAAGGAACTAGTAAAAATGCAAATGCAGCCATACTAACAATAGCTGCCAACATATTGCGCAACATTTTATTTCTATTTATAAAAATTAAAACTAAAGCTAAAATATTTAGGCATGCGATTATAACGCCACATACAAAACGATTATTCACTGTAATAGCAGAATAGTTAAATACAAATGCTATGCTGATGGTCGTAAAAACAAGTAGACCAAGTACATACCAAATTTTTTTTAGGTTAACCATGGGTATGATAAGGCGCTGGAGATGGTACCTGCCAAGTCAAACCTTCTGCGCCATCCCAAACTTTAGCAGTAGCCGGTACGCCACCACGAATTGTTTTTATTATCACATACACAAATACAAACTGTGACAGCCCTAAAGTAAAAGCTCCTATACTAGATAATTGATTAAACTCAGTAAACTGCAAAGCGTAATCAGGAATTCGTCGTGGCATTCCAGCTAGCCCTACAAAATGCATAGGGAAAAAAGTTATGTTAAACGCAATCATTGTTAACCAAAAATGTAATTTCCCTAGTGTTTCACTATACATATGCCCTGTCCATTTCGGCAACCAATAATATACTCCGCCAAAGATTGCCATCAATGAACCAGCTACCATCACGTAATGAAAGTGCGCTACCACAAAATAGCTATCATGATATTGAAAATCAGCCGGAGCAACAGATAACATTAACCCTGTAAAGCCGCCAATTGTAAACAATACAATAAATGCAATAGCAAATAGCATTGGGGTTTCAAAGGTCAATTCGCCTTTAAACATTGTAGAAATCCAATTAAAAACTTTAACGCCGGTTGGAACAGCAATTAACATCGTAACATACATGAAGAAAATTTCTCCAACGCTTGGCATGCCGGTCAAGAACATATGATGCGCCCACACAAAAAATGATAATACAGCAATAGCCATAGTGGCATAGACCATAGAAGCATAACCAAAAAGCTTTTTACGACTAAATGTAGGGATAATCTCAGAAATAATCCCAAATGCGGGCAGAATTATTATATAAACCTCGGGGTGCCCAAAAAACCAAAAAATGTGTTGAAATAACACTGGATCGCCACCGCCACCAGCATTAAAAAAGCTAGTACCAAGATGACGATCTGCCAAGACCATCGTAACAACGCCAGCCAAAACCGGCATAACTGCTAGCAGCAAAAATGCTGTAATTAACCAAGTCCAACAAAATAATGGCATTTGCATCAATGTCATTCCTGGAGCACGCATATTTAATATTGTTGCAATTATATTAATAGAACCCATGATAGATGAAATACCCATCATGTGTATTGCGAATATAAAAAAATCGGTGCTCTTGGGTCCATAGGTAGTAGAAAGTGGGGCATAAAAAGTCCAACCAAAATTGGGACCGCCGCCATCCATAAACATCGTGCTAATTAATATTAATGCAGCAAATGGTAAAATCCAAAATGACCAGTTATTCATACGCGGCATTGCCATATCTGGCGCACCGATCATTAAAGGCACCATCCAATTAGCAAACCCAACAAATGCTGGCATAATAGCACCAAAGATCATAATCAAACCATGCATCGTGGTTAACTGATTAAAAAACTCAGGGGTAACTAAAGTAAGTCCCGGTTTAAATAGCTCGGCGCGGATTAACATCGCTGACATGCCGCCAATAAAAAACATGATCAACGAAAACCATAAATATAAAGTTCCAATATCTTTATGATTGGTCGTAAACAACCAACGTTTTATAAATCCTAGAAATCCTGGATGGGAATGCGCGCTTGTCATTGATGTGGCTCCACGGTGATCTGTTGTTGTGCTTGCATCCATGCAGCAAAATCTTGCTCTGACACTGCTTTAACTACAATGGGCATGAACCCGTGTTTAGCACCACATAATTCAGCACACTGGCCACGGTAAGTGCCTACCGTATTAATTTTGGTCCAAGTCTCATTGATGAACCCCGGGATAGCATCTTTTTTAACAGCTAACTCCGAAACCCACCATGAATGAATCACATCATTACCAGTCATAAGCAAACGAATTTTTTTATTGATCGGTAAAACCAAAGGATTATTTACTTCGCGTAAATAGTGCTCGTCTTTTTCAGCACGATTTATAATTTGTTCGTACGGTGTCGAGAGATCACTCATAAACGCTACATTGGTTCCAACATATTCATAATGCCAGCGCCACATGTAGCCAGTTATTTTTATAGTAAGATCAGAATCAGCTACATCATCCATTTCTAGAATAGTAATGGTAGCTGGCACAGCCATAGCAATTAAAATAATAAACGGTATAACCGTCCATAAGATTTCAATCTTAGTATTTTCATGAAAATTAGACGCCTTATGACCTAAAGAACGGCGATGAAATATAATGGCATAAATCATCACACCAAAAACTAGTACGCCTATTACCACACAAATCCAGAGAACCACCATATGCAGTTGGAATACTTTATGACTAATATCGGTCACACCAGAAGGCATGTTAATAGTAAAGTTGGCGTAAGCCTCGCCTGAAACCAATAGTAGAATTAATAAAGACCTAGTGAGCATTCCTGCCATTCCGAAGTAACTCCATCCCTAAAGCGTGCATTTAAACTCTATCAAAAAGCTAAGGATATAGATATACTCATCGCAAATTGCTTAGAGTATTACGATGAATATTAGAAATATAGTTACAAAGTTGGCTTTCATAGGCTTTGCAAGCATGCTCTGTCTGCAGCCAGCAGCAGCAAAACAAGTTTTAGATAAAATAGTTGCGGTAGTCAATAACGACGTCATATCTAAGTATGAATTGGAAAACTACACTAAATTGCTGGTGGCTGATCTTAAAACGCAATCGGATGCAGCACTGCCACCTAAAGATGTTTTGCAAGAACAAGCTTTAAACAGGATGATTCTAGATAAAATCCAACTGCAAATCGCAGAACAATCGGGTATCGAGGTCGATAGCATAACGGTATCACAGGCATTGCAGCACCTAGCGCAACAAAAAGGCAAGACTCTAGAACAACTAAGATATGAAACCGAGGCACACGGTATAGTATTTGATGAATATCGTGAATTAGTGCGCAATGAACTCATAATACAACGCTTACAAGCTCGTGAAGTATCTCATGATGTGGTGATAGCAAAATCTGACATCGAAAGTTTTCTAAGTTCGCCAGCGGGTCAAGATAACACTGGTACTGAATATAAGATTAGTCATATTCTTTTGCTAGCCCCAGAGTCACCAACCCCAGCTGCGCTGAAACAAGTACAATCAAAAGCAGAAGAAATAGTCGCGAGCCTAAAGAAAGGTACCGATTTTCAAAAAACGGCAATGGCTAAATCAGCTGGCAGGCAAGCACTTAACGGCGGTGATTTAGGCTGGCGCAATACTGGTGAATTACCAACTTTATTTGTAAATTACGTGCCAACCATGCAAGTGGGTGATATCGTGGGTCCAATTCGCAGCGCTGGTGGCTTTCATATTATTAAATTACAAGGAAAACGTACAACTAATGAAGAACATAAAACCGAGACCCACGTACGTCATATATTAATCGTGCCAAATAAAAATACCTCTAGTGAAGAAGCTAAAACTGTATTGGCTGCAATTCGCAAACAAATAGTCAAAGGCGCTGATTTTTCTAAACTTGCTGCTAAAAAATCGCAAGATATCCGCTCTGCATCTAAGGGCGGTGATATAGGTTGGGTAAATGAACAATCAGTATTGCCTAAATTCTATGAAGTGATGTCAAAATTACGTAACAATGAGATTAGTGAACCATTCTTGACCGAAGATGGTTGGAATTTAGTGCAAGTATTAGATCGCAGAACACGCCATACTTCCGATGAAGCAGCATGGAATCGTGCGATGGAGATTTTGACAATTCGTAAAACAAACGAAGCAATTGAAGCCTGGACTAAACGCATTCGTGATGAAGCGCGGGTAAGTATACTGTTTTAAACGTGAACAATACACATACCCCGCGCAAGCGTTTTGGACAAAATTTTTTGGTTGATAACAATATAATTGCAGCTATAGTCGCAGCTATTAATCCTATCAAAGAACAACATATTTTAGAGATTGGGCCTGGATTAGGGGTATTAACACAACATCTTATAGCCAGCAATGCAAAAATAGATGCTGTGGAAATTGATCGCGATTTAGCACAACACCTTGAAGCTAGATTTTCTAAATCTTCTAACTTTACATTACATTGCCAAGATATTTTAAAATTTTCAATTCGCAGCTTACAATCAAAAAATACAAAACTACGCGTCGTAGGGAATTTACCTTATAATATTTCCACGCCATTATTGTTTAAATTGTTCGCTGATATAGATCTTATTAGTGACATGTTTTTTATGTTACAACATGAGGTAGCGTTACGTTTAGCTGCAAAACCTAACAGTAAAGAATATGGTCGTATGAGTATTATGGCACAGTATTTTTGCAACATGGATATAGTTATAAATGTACCACCTAGCGCATTTGATCCAGCTCCTAAAGTAAATTCTAGTGTGGTGCGTTTTGTCCCACATGCACAACCCATAGTTAAAGTTACAGATCATAAATTGCTGCAAACGTTGGTAACACAAGCATTTAGCCAACGCCGTAAAACAATTGCAAATGCTTTAAAAGCTTCATTAACCCAAAATGATTTCATAGTATTACAGATCGATCCACGATTACGCCCCGAGAATCTCGGTTTGGTAGATTACGCCAATATTGCAAACTATATAACGGCACAACAGAGATAAATTATGGCTACTTACGTGATTGGCGATATTCATGGCTGTTATAAACAATTACAATTGTTATTAAAAACCATTAATTTTGACACTAAGCATGACATTCTTTGGTTTACTGGTGATTTAATTAATGGTGGCCCGCAACCAGCAGAGGTAATACGCTTTATAAAATCTCTAGGCGACAAACATATTTGTGTATTAGGCAATCACGATTTAGTGTTGTTAGGCGTTGCTGCAGGTAAAATTACAATACCACATGATCGCGATATAGGTTTTGAGCCGGTGTTAGAGGCACCGGACCGCGATGAATTACTAAATTGGTTACGTTTACGGCCGATGGTTCATTATGACGCTAATTTTAATACATTGTTAGTACATGCTGGAGTACTGCCACAATGGACATTAGAAGAGATCCAGAATTATGCACAAGAAATAGAAACTGTGTTGCGTAACTCGCAAGCTAATGAATTATACGGCGAGATGTATGGCAACCTGCCAGATACTTGGGGCACTACCTTAACAGGTTGGGAGCGTCTTAGATTTTTGATTAATTGCTTTACCAGAATGCGCTTTTGTACTGCCAATGGCAAACTCGAGTTTATGACTAAAGGCGATAAACACGATGCACCGCAGGGCTTTAAACCATGGTTCGAGATACCTACGGTAAGAGATAGCAAGCTAAAAATTTTATTTGGGCATTGGGCCGCATTGATGGGGCAGACTGGCGTCGATAACGCCATTGCGCTAGATACCGGCTGTGTATGGGGCCATGCTTTAACGGCATTGAGATTAGATAACTCACAGTATTTCTCGGTATAATAAAAAAATATTAAATCTCACAACATACAAACCGGGATCTGTAAAATTTTGTCGGTGACCCAAAATATTCTGTCTGATTGATTAATTAATAAACCAAATTGCAGATTATTATCATCTATATACTTTGTTAGTGCTGCTAATTCCTTAATAGGTACTGATTTTGCCATTTTAATTTCTATAGGTATTTTATTTATTGGGGTCGTTACTATTAAATCTATTTCTGCACCCTTTGCTGTTCTGTAATAACAATAATCTACATTATTAATTCCTGCAGCAGTTATACCCTTTATTATTTCATCAATCACAAAGCATTCAAAAGAATGCCCTACATTAGCCATTCTTAATAATGCATCCATATCATATACGCGTTGCAAATGATGACGTAATCCAGAGTCTCTAATATATCCTTTAGTTCGTTTTACAAGTGATTTTATTTTAGATTGCGTATCGTAATTGATATTTTTCCAAATAAATGTTTGCTCAGCGATTTGCATATATTCGCTGATAGTTTTTTCTCCAATTTCTATAGCTCGAGCTAAATCAGCTTTATTAATAATAGTTCCCGATAAAGAAGATAAAGTGCTAATAAATTTTTGATACGCAAATTTATTAAGACGTGGAAATAAACGCGCTATATCACGATTAATATATGTAGCATAGTAATTGTCCATCCAATCCTTGTACATAGTGCTATCGTTAGCTAATAAAGGCTCTGGGTATCCTCCATAGAGCCAACAATAACGCATTTGTTCATTACTTAAAGTAGGTGGATCTAATTTAATAGTTTCTTTAGAAGCTGGCTCAGTAAATATATTATAGAAACTACTGAGTGGAGTTTTATAAAATTCATTCGCCTTTAAGGTCCCAATTTCTATAATTCCTATTCTACCAGCCAGGCTATCGGATAAATGTGCTATTAACTCTGGGCTACTTGATCCAGTTAATATAAACCTACCCTTAACGTGACGTTTAGAATCTATAATGCCACGTAAGGTCTTAAATAATTCCGGTGATTCCTGTACTTCATCAATAATTATATGAGCGGGGTACTGCTCAAAGAACAGCTCACTAGATCTAGTTATTAATTCAAAATCTGAAGGTTTCTCTAAATCAAAATACTGCCAGTCTGATCGTAAATATTTAGCAAAACTGGTTTTTCCGGATTGCCGCGGTCCAATAAGGCACAAAACAGGAAAAGTCCTAAGATAACGCTCTGCGAGCCCAATATAATTTCGTTGCAGATACATCAATTACCCCTCCAAATTCTGTACTCAGTATACATAATTTGGAGGGGTAATTCAAATAAATCTAGCGTACTCCACCTACGTACCCCGGGATCACACTTGCAATATAGCTATCGTCGGCATTGCCAATTCCAGCAAAGCCTTTGAATATAAACGATAATCTAAACACGTTATTATGACCATGCGAGGTATTTAGCTCCGGCATCCAAGTTCGACCCCACATTACCCGTAACGCGGTACAGCAAGTTTGATACTCTAGCCCCGCAAGTGTCTCGAGATATCGATGAAAACGTAAATCGTAATTTATTTTACCTAAAATACGCCATGGCACAGATACCTGCCATGCGGTCGATGCGCTGATTTGACTTAAATTGCTATTTAACAATCCGGTTAAATCATCAGGCTCTGCGTCTTTAACATATTGATAACTGAAATTAATAATGCGTAATGGCGTTGGATGATATTGGACTTGAAATGAGGCTGTTTCAGTCACATTCTCACTACTAACAATATTGGCCTCTATATCATAATCAGGAGATAAATGTAGTTTAGCCACAAATGCATACGGAGACCAGTTAGTCTCAGTATTATCTAGCTCTTGATCAATTGGTAATAACTGGTTGCGAAAGTACTTAATTCTACCGATCCCGATCATACCTTGCTCAGCACCGGTTTTACCGCTATAAAAACGTGAGGCTATTCCAATAGATAGCTGATTTACATCATTTACATAATCGTAACCAGTATAACGATTGTCTCTAAACACTTGATTATAATCAAAAGTCATTAAACCACTGTCAAAATTAGGCAAGTTGTTTTGATTCTTTTCAGGTACGTATAAATAATATAACATCGGCTCTAAAGTTTGTATCATTTCGGTTTTACGGAAACACATCGAACGTTCAAAGATGAGTCCGGTTTTTAGATCATACATAGGAATAGCTAAGCTGGTATGATATGGGCTTACGCCGCTAGCTAGATCGCTAGATGATATATTAAGATGGTCGTAAGCCACAAAATTAACCTGGACACGCGGTACAATAAACCAGCCTGGATTTACTATAGGATAACTAAGCCCCGCGCGCCCATAAAATCTTTCCCCATAACTCAAAGAAGTATTGTTATCAGGAATTACGTTAGGTCTAAAATTATTATAGTTTGCATTTATTAACGCTTCGAAACCCTTAGGTAACTGATAATTAGCCGAATTCAAGTATATTGCTGGCAGTTTGGTTAGCTGCTCCGTACCGCTGGGGCCATTAATGACATGAAATACTTGGTATCGTTCAACTTGAACTTTTGCAGATCCGAAACGATTAAAATATTGTAATCCTGCATTCTGCAAGGCATAAATCGTAGAATCTTTGTCGGTAACGTAGGAAGCGCTACTTGGTCTAAAATCATATAAATAGTTACCATCACTAGCATCAGTATAATTAAGAGTGAATAATATATTATTGCCAAAATAACTAGTATTTTTGGCTGCAATTCTATACCGGAAATTACTATTCTTTAAATCGTTGCGGCGTAACACATCGCCAGTATCGGTTGATTGCATAAATTGTTGATCTGCATAGGCATCATTACGTAATGCCCTATATTCGCGATCGTAAGGTAGAAAATCAAAATTCAATGCCCCACTACTAGTTCTGGTTAAATATCTAAATATGGTATCAAATTTAAAACTACGTAGACTCATATAATTCGTAGTGACAGTCGCATCGTAATTAGGTGCTAGATTCAAATAATACGGAACTATTAATGTTTTACCGTCTAAAGATGAATTTTGAAATTCTGGCATCAAAAATCCAGTTTGACGACGTTTATCGATTGGAAAATTTATATATGGCCAATAAAAAATCGGTACGTCTTTAGCGTACATTTTAGCGTGCCAAGCTTCACCCCGCCCCGAGACTTTGTCGAATTCAGTGCTAGAAGCTTTAAGGTACCATGCATTGCTATCTGGCGCACAAGTTGTATATGTGGATTGCGATAACTGCATATTATTTTGGCCAGTTATTATTACACTGTTGGCAACACCACGGGCATGCCTATCGTAGAGTCTATATACTGCACTATCAATAGTTTGTTTATCTTGAGTAACATAGGCAATTGCTTTGCTTCCATCTACACGCATCCCTGGCTGCATTATTTTAACAGTGCCATAAGCCGTAATAGTTTCCAATTCACCGGTAACCGAATTGTGTACCACTGTGGCTTTATCTGCATGTATAACTTTATCGCCCTGAGTAGCAATAACATTACCAGTAAATACCGAAGTGCCTTTGGCTACAAAGTTGGCTGAATCAGACGTGACTTTAATAGGTTGCGAATTGCTTTGTCCATTTAACTGGGGGAGCGGCAAAGGTTTATAATAACCCTGACATAATATACTAGTACTCTGACTACAACTATGGCATACTACCCAGTCATCAAAATTTTCTGGAATAGTAGTGTTGGCAGCACAAGTTGTGGTAAAAAGAACAGCCAAGAAAATTTTTTTCATAATTCACTAACCATCGCATATAAAAGGGTGATTTTACAAGATGACTTTACGATTACAAGAAATTAAAGATTGGCTCACCAGCTTATTCCCCACTATTGACTTAAGTAAACTAAATTATATGCAAGCAGATGCTAGCAGCCGTAAATATTTGCGACTCGAAACCCCCGACAATTCATTCGTTATTATGGATACTAAACCTGATAAGGAACTAGATAATTTTATAGCTTTAGCTAGAATCTTGGCCGTACATAAAATAAACGCTCCAGAGATTATACATTGTAATGCCGCACAAGGGTTAGTCCTCTTGAATGATTTTGGTTCTAAAACTTATCTTGAGACTCTGCGTAGTACAATTCCTGAACAAACAGATAAATTATATCTAGATGCTCTGGCTACATTAATTAAAATGCAAAGCATCCCTAAGGATAATAGTATTGGCTATACACTTAACACGATGAATGCCGAATACATAAGTAACAGGCTCGATGTTTTTAAAGATTGGTATCTACAAAAGCATATTGGGCTAACTATAGATACACAAATAAATACCATTATAAGCAAGATGCAAGAGCTGTTTAACAGTGTATTTCTAGAATTACCCCCGGTATTTGTACACGTCGACTACCATTGCCGCAATCTTATGCATGTATCTGCCAATAATCCCGGGGTATTAGATTTTCAAGATGCAATGATGGGTCCGGCTACATATGATCTAGTATCGTTGTTTCAAGATGCATATATTACTTGGCCGCGCTCCTACGTTGAAAGTTGGGTAAGTACCTATGCAAGTATGGCAATTAGTGCCGATATTATCCCCTCTATTTCCAACCGTGCATTGTTACGAAATTTTGATTTAGTCGGATTGCAACGACACATTAAAAATTTAGGTGTTTTTGCACGCTTACATCATAGAGATCAAAAATCTAATTACTTAAATGACATCCCTACTCTGCTGCAGTATATAAATACGACATGCGCACGCTACCCCGAATTAAGCTGGCTGCAAAATTTTATAAGGGAGGAGGTTCTGGGATAATCCAACCGCAATAAATGGCTATCAATAACCCTATAAACAAAGTCATTGATAACCCAATCCTAATTGAAAGTGCTGTTAAAGTTTGTTTGCCACTATGCTTATTAAACAACAAATAAAACAGAGCGAACCCTAAACTTGAAAGGATTAAAAAGATCGTAACCAGGATGATTAAAGTACCAACGGTGGATGAATTCATAATATGTCCAGTAATCTAAAAATAGGGGCATGGTATTTTATACCCAGCTTAAAGCTCAGTATAATTTCCATAATATTATTTTCTATTCTAGTATATCTAGGCACATGGCAGATAGGCAGAGCTAAATATAAAAAAAATATACTCCATCAAGTCCAACAAAAATCTGCTGCAAAACCAATACAACTTGCATCATTAAGCAAACAAGAGCTAGCTGATAATCGTTTTACTCCAATATTGTTGGATGGAGTATTCCTAAATAACTTTACTTTTTTGCTCGATAACCAAATGTACCAACATAAACCAGGTTATCGCATTTTAACTGCAGTACAAGATCCAAATTTAAATAAATTAGTTTTGGTAGATCGTGGTTGGGTGGCGTTAGGAGCAAATCGTAAAAAACTGCCCGTGATTACAGATATTTATGGCTCCAAACGAATTATTGGCATTATTAATACAATCCCTAGCGGTATAATACTGAAAAAAGATGTCTCCAAAGCTACCGCTACATGGCCAATTGTTATCCAACAAGTTGATTATGAATTTATCAACCATGCATTGCAACATCATGTTTATAATTTTGTTGTACAACTACAAAATCATGATTTAACTTCTTATGATATAATACCAATTGAGTTTGGAATCTCCAGCACTAAGAACCTAGGCTACGCATTGCAATGGTATTTTTTTGCTGCATTAGTAGTTATTTATTATTTAATAGCTAGCCTTAAGAAGGATGCTTAGATTATGCGCATACACTGGCCGTTAGTAATCTTAATAAGTGTTTTTTTGGCCCCAGCAGTAGGCGCTGGGTACTTGTTGCTTTTTGGACATAAAATAAACTTCAATAGCAGCCAATATGGCACTATTATACAGAAGCCTCCAAACATTGGGCCAAGCATTGGGTTAGTTACCGCAGATCAAAAGTGGCACATCGTATATGTAGCCCCAGAAATTTGCAATGAGGTTTGCGAACAACAACAATTAAAATTACACAAGGTACATGCTGCCTTAGGCGCCGATACACACCGCGTCGAAATTGCAATCATTAATAAACAACAGCTACCAGAAGAGATAGCAAAGCATAGCATTTTAATTGTTAATCCACGTGGTTTATACATAATGCATTACGCGGCTAACTCCGATCATATGGGATTGCTTAAAGATTTAAGAAAATTATTGAAATATTCACATGCGCACAACTCTAAATAAAATCGTACTATTAACGTCGATACTAACATTTGTCGTTATAGTGCTAGGCGCTTACACACGCCTAAAAGATGCAGGTTTAGGATGTCCGGATTGGCCTGGATGTTATGGACATATGATAGCCCCAGAAGCCGATGTTGCCGCTCGGATTGAAATGGTGCATCGTTATGTAGCCGGTACATTAGGACTTTTAATCCTATACATTTTCATTAGAACCAGAAATATTTTAACTGGAGTATTATTAGGACTCGTTGTATTTCAAGCCCTCTTAGGAATGTGGACGGTAACTTTACGTTTGTTACCAGTAGTAGTTATGGGACATTTATTGGGTGGTTTTACTCTACTAGCTGCATTATGGCTACATTACTTACGCCTAACTTTCGTTAATATTCATTTAACTATAACCATTAAAAAGAGTATAAAAATATTAGCAATTTTAGCTATAGCTGTTTTAGCAATTCAAATTGCTCTAGGGGGATGGACCAGTGCTAATTATGCCGCATTGGTATGCGCCGATTTTCCAACTTGCCAGGGCCAATTTTGGCCGACCATGGATTGGTCCGATGCATTTAACTTTAGGAATGTTGGAATATTTGATAGCCCTGGCACCCCATTAGAAAATGCTGCACGAGTAACAATTCAGATGGCACATAGAATTGGAGCATTGCTTTCTTTCTTGCTAATTTCTGGATTATGTTATCAATTGTGGCGCAGTAATGATAGAATCTTAACTATGTTTGCAAAAATTGTATTCGGATTATTGCTGTTACAAATTACGTTAGGTATTACTAATGTATTATTAGGACTACCATTATTTGTAAGTCTTGCACATAGTTTTGTCGCGGCAATATTATTACTATCTTTAATTTCTATATTGTATGTCTTAAATGCTAAAAAACAGTATCGCTAACGATTATATAACTATTTGTAAACCTAAAGTTGTGTTACTAATGTTAGTGACCGCCTGGGTTGGTATGTTCTTAGCAAGCCCCACGGTGATTCCGTGGCGTGCCGTAATATTCGGCACTATCGGAATCGCGTGTGCCGCAAGTGCTGCCGCAATCGTAAATCATTTGATGGATCGTCATATAGATCGCCACATGATACGTACCGCATTGCGGCCTATTGCTGCGGGACGTATAAATCCGCTTCATGCACTTATATTTGCTTTAATTTTAATGTTTATTGCAGCCATAGTTTTAAATTATTATGTAAATCAAACAACAGCATTACTAACTTTTGCTACATTTATAGGTTATGCTGTTATCTACACAATGTACCTTAAACGAGCTACCCCGCAAAATATCGTCATCGGTGGTTTATCTGGAGCAATGCCGCCATTATTGGGATGGGCCGCTGTATCTGGTGATATCAGCCCATATGGTGTTTTGCTGGTATTAATTATATTTGCATGGACACCGCCACATTTCTGGGCCCTGGCGATCTACAGAACTGCTGATTATACTGCTGCCAATGTACCAATGCTGCCGGTAACTCACGGTAAAAAATTTACTAAGCTATGTTTATTATTGTATACTTTTTTACTAATTGCAGTTAGTTGTTTGCCATTTGTAGTTAAATTAGCCGGTTTTATTTATTTTGTAGCTGCTATAGCTTTAGGAACCATTTTTATATACCTAGCGATGCGTTTATATAATGCTAAGGTTGAAGACGAGAATAAGTACTCTTTACGTACTTTTAAATACTCAATAGTGTATTTATTTATATTGTTTACTGTGCTGCTTTTAGATAATAGCCATGGGGTCTTTGAATGAGCAAAAGTATTTTATTAATTGTTGGTTTTATAGTATTTATCGCAATATATTATTTTTTGGCACCACAATTTCAATATGAGTCTCCCGAAACTCACGTCGCATCAACGGTTAAATCAAAAGCAGCATTAAAAGCTTTTAATTTAACAGATAGCAACGGTAGACCGTTTGATCAAAAATCATTACGTGGTAATTGGACCTTAATATTTTTTGGTTATACTCGATGTCCAGATATCTGTCCGCGGACTCTAGCAATTTTACGTGAAACCTGGCAACATTACGACAAGCAAAACCCTGCCCCAGTGCGTTTTGTATTTGCTGATATTAGCGATACACCAGTGGCAAGCAGCGAACTTAAAAAATTTTTAGAAAATTATAATTCTAGCTTTATAGGAATAAATGGGCCCCCAGAAGAAATGCATAAATTTAGCGACCAATTAGGAATCTATTCACAACAACAAGCAGATAGATTAGATCATACTGCAGCATTATTGTTGATTGATCCCCATGCAAGGCTCGTGGCGATATTTTCACCACCATTTTCGGATCTAGACCTCATACATGATCTACAGGTTTTAACCCATTAACGCTATACTATGCATATGATACGAATATCTATTTATACATCAATCTTTGTTTGTTTGCTTTCAAGCAACGTTTTTGCTGATTGCGATTCAACAGCAAATACCCACTACCCTGGTGTGGTGCCGCCAAATTATTATGGTGGCTCACAGACAGATAGCTTTAGCTGTGCAATAAATGGCAGTAAGAATCTAACTATGGAGCAGATTAACGAACGAGCCGATTTAATACCTCCCAGCCTTAATAATAGATTTTATGTAATGCTTGGCGGCAACGCAGCAGCAGAAGGAATTGTGAGCGCAAAAAATTCTTCCAGCGACACAAATGGCACTGTTGTTAATGACTTTGCTACTGGTCAGGCTGGAACTCTGTCATCAACACAAAATAAAGTAGCAAGTAACAATTTTGAATTGGCTGTAGGGTATACCTGGAAAGAGTTTGCTTTAGATCTAGAGTGGTTAGCAGTAAAATCTATCCCGTTTAACTCTTCCATAATAGGTATTACCTCGCCATTTTCATTTACCTCTAACATTAAAGGCGATGCGCTGCTGTTTAATGGTTACTGGTTCTTTAATGATATGTATAACGCCAAATTATATGGCGTATTTTCTTTGGGTTACAGCCATAACCAAAGCACCACTCAAATTGGTTCAGGGCCTGTTAATGTTTTAAATCGTTATTATGGCGCTGGCGGCCTGGGGATTGGAGCACGTTTTAATGTTGTCTCTAGTCTGTACGCAGATATAGTAGGTCGGTATATATATTTGGGGCCAGTGCGCATGGAAGCCACTAATGTCAATAGTTATATATATATCAAAGCAACTCGCACCTGGCTCGGTGCGAGTTTTAGGCTATTGTGGTTAATCTAGTTTTAACCAAGCAAATATTGAACCCCAACATCAACGCCATCAACTATGTAATGCCCTTTAAGCTGCATTATCCCAGTGCCATCCTGCCAACGTGGCGTGCCTTGATCTAAATATTTATACCCAATGTATCCAAACCAACGCGTCCAAAATGCTGCCCTAACCCCAATAGTAGCTCCAATACCAGCACTATAGTTGGAGTGATCTTGCGCTACACCATTGCCAATGCCGCCGGTCATGGTACTGCGAGTCTTGTTCCATATAAAACCCCCCATAACGCCAATATACGGCGTGAAATATGGCAGATTGAGCTTTTCTATATCCCATAAAATATTTAGCCACAACCCCTGTGATGCGAAGGTACTAACTAATGCCTCTGGTAAATTTGCAAACAATGGGTTTGGAGAGTAACTTATTTTTTTATCATACATATATTCTAATTCATAACGCAGAGCCTTGATCCTTGCGCCAAGACCAAACTCCCAACTTATATAATTTTCTTTGGCTGAAGTGTTGATCAGGTAGGCACTACTTAGTGCGGGCAGCGAGATATTCTGCATCTTCCTTACATCACCAGTTAAAAATGTTGCCCCAAATTTGGCATATAAACGATTTTGTTGTGAAACTCTATCGTCAGTATCAACTGTATTATTAGGAGATTCACAGCCACAATTAGATGCTGTAGCACTATTTTTTGTTTTGGCTTTGGCATTAATTGTAGATGGTGCTTCTAGCGCCGGTATTTTTTCATTAACAATCGCTGCATCATCTGGCCAATCTTGGGCATAGGTGGAAAATCCAGCTAATGCTGGAGAAGCAATTAAAGTTGCACCGCAACCTGCCAATAAATATTTAAGCAACTTCCGTGTAAGCATTATTAACTCTCTCTCTTAATTCTTTACCAGGTTTAAAGTGAACTGCAAACTTACACGCCGTTTGCAACGTTGCGCCAGTTTTGGGATTTCGTGCCAGACGTGGCGCCCTATAGCGCAATGCAAAACTACCAAAGCCCCTAACTTCTATTCGTTTACCAGAACCCAAGGTCTGAATCATGCCTTCGGTGAGATATTTAATTGCCTCACACATTACTTTGTAAGATACATGACCCTGCTTGTCTACTAATACCCTAATTAAATCATCACGCGTCATACCAATACTCTATCTAATAAATCTTATTTTTTAATTTTACCACATACTAAACCAAACGAAGATTAGTTAAAAATAATTATTATGGTTATAATAGTCCTGAATAGATCATGGATGACTAGATTATGGATAATTGGCAGAAATCTTGTGAGCCTGAAACAAAAACTGAGCTTGCGGTGGAAATTTCCGAGGGTGTGGAGGATATAGATCTTGAGCTTCCAGACTTAGAAGAAAATAGCGAAAATGAAGATCTTGAAGAGGAGCTTGAAGAAGATCTTGAAGAGGATATTAAGCCTGAGGTCGACACTGAAGCCAGTCGTAAGGCTAAATCACGCAAACGTGATACTGCTGATCCCACCCAAACATATTTGGGTGATATTGGTAAATCACCTTTATTATCAGCCGTTGAAGAAGTGGACTATGCACGCTTAGCTCGACAAGGCGATGAAAAAGCACGTAACCATATGGTTACGTGTAATCTACGTTTAGTAGTAAAAATTGCGCGGCGTTATTTAAATCGTGGCTTAGCATTACTTGATCTAGTAGAAGAAGGTAATCTCGGATTAATACGCGCTGTGGAAAAATTTGATCCAGAACGCGGCTTTAGATTTTCCACCTATGCAACATGGTGGATAAGGCAAAATATAGAACGCGCTATTATGAACCAAACACGCACGATTCGATTGCCAATTCACATTATTAAAGAACTAAATGTCTATTTACGTAAGGCTCGTGAAATAACCCACACGTTAGATCATGAACCCACTTTTGAAGATATAGCCAAGGCACTAGACAAGACCCCTAATGACGTTAACCGTTTACTAAGATTAAATGAACGTACCTTATCAGTAGATACCCCAATGGGTGATGATACTGAGAAACCTCTCTTAGAAGCACTAGCAGATCAACAGAATGATGGTCCAGCAGAAATATTAGAAGATAATAATATGCGTGCCCAACTGGATGAGTGTTTACATTTGTTAAATGAAAAGCAACGTTCTATTCTAGCGCGACGCTTTGGCTTATTAGGTTATGAAGCGGCAACATTAGAAGAGGTCGGTAGTGAAGTTGGTTTAACACGTGAACGTGTTCGTCAGATTCAAGTCGAAGCACTAAAAGCTTTAAGAACTATTATGGAAGAAAAAGGGATCGAACTAGAGACCATATTCTATTAATTATGATAATATTCAACAATTGCAAAGTTAAACAAAGGAGAGGCGCCAATGTCGAGCGAATTACTACAACGGTTAGAACATAAGATTGATAACGCGTTAGAAACAATCGAGCTATTACGTTTGCAAAGCGAAGAACTAGAAGAAAAATATTCTAAGCTTCTTAATGAAAATACCACGCTAAAGAATAAACAAGCCACGTGGGAACAAAACCTAACTAATATGCTAGAAAAATTAGATGCGATCGAGCCCAAAGAACCAGTATACAAAGTAACACAAGAAGAAGAATTAGCGATCTAACCAGGCGCTCCCCCAAATAAAATCTTTGGGGGAGATGCAGTGGTTGCGATTATTGTGTTGTGCTAGGCGTAGATCCAGGTAACGTGCTAGGGGCCATACCAGTATTAGGAGCTGGAGTCGTAGTCGTGGGCATAGTGTTCATCGTATTTGATGAAGCCCCTGGAGTTGTCATACCACCAACTAGTCTATTACATAGGCCTTGCGGTACATAAATCCAATAGTTAGGATCTGCATCCATAACTGATTTATCGCAAGTTGCTGGATTCATGCTTGTATCACAATCATTTTGACCTGTTTTAGCAACACCAAAGCATTTTTCCATTGCTACTGGGGTAGTGCTGGGTATTGTTTGAGGCATTCCCTGAGTTACAGGGGTAGTTTGAATTGCATCTACAGCTTGGGCAGCAGCGGTTACACCTAACAACCCGACACATAGCGTTCCAAAAGCTAAAATACTCAAGAATTTATTGTTATGTTTCATACTAGTTGTCCAAAATAGAGAATACTAAAATGTAGTATAGTCAAAAAAAAACCCCAGGGGGGTTAATTTCCCTGAGGTTTTTCCAAGTAAATAAGGGGAATTACATCATGCCGCCCATTCCACCCATTCCACCCATGCCGCCGCCCATGTCAGCAGAAGCGCCATCAGATTTCTTAGGTAACTCAGAAATAGTGCATTCTGTAGTTATCATCAAGCCAGCAATAGAGGCTGCATGTTGTAACGCAGAACGAGTTACTTTAGCAGGATCCAATATACCAAACTTGATCATATCACCATACTCACCGGTTGCAGCGTTGTAACCAAAGTTGCCTGTTTCGGATTTCACTTTGTTTATTACTACAGCAGGCTCGCCACCAGCATTAATAACTATTTGACGTAATGGAGCTTCTAATGCACGCAATACAATATTAATACCTTGATTTTGATCATCGTTATCACCAACAACTTTTCTAACTGCATCGGAAATACGAATTAACGCTACGCCACCACCTGGTAACACGCCTTCTTCTACCGCGGCACGTGTTGCATGTAATGCGTCATCTACACGAGCTTTCTTCTCTTTCATTTCTACTTCAGTAGCTGCACCGATTTTAATTACGGCAACACCACCAGAAAGTTTAGCAACGCGCTCTTGTAACTTTTCTTTGTCATAATCAGAAGTTGTGTCTTCAATTTGCTTACGCAATTGTGCAGCACGACCTTCGATTTTAACGCTATCACCGCTACCATCAATAATAGTAGTGTTATCTTTAGTAACAATAATACGTTTGGCGGATCCAAGCTCTTCAACTTTAGCAGTCTCTAGAGTTAAACCAATGTCTTCAGAAATTACTTGCGCATTAGTTAGCACCGCAATGTCTTCTAACATAGCTTTACGACGATCACCAAATGCTGGAGCTTTAACTGCACATACTTTAACAATACCACGAATATTGTTAACTACTAAAGTTGCCAATGCTTCGCCTTCAACATCTTCAGCAATAATTAACAATGCACGTCCAGCTTTAGCAACTGCTTCTAATACTGGTAACAATTCGCGAATATTACTAATCTTTTTGTCGACTAATAATATAAACGGATTTTCTAAATCACAAGACATGTTGTGTTGGTTGTTGACAAAATATGGTGATATATAACCACGATCAAATTGCATGCCTTCCACAACAGATAATTCATCTTGTAGACCATTGCCATCTTCTACAGTAATTACACCTTCTTTACCTACTTTTGACATTGCATCGGCAATAATTTTACCAATTGCAGCATCAGAGTTAGCAGAAATAGTACCAACTTGTGCAATAGTATTATCGTCTTTACAAGGCACAGATAACTTTTTAATTTCTTCAACAGCAACTGTCACTGCTTTATCTATACCACGCTTCAAGTCCATTGGGTTCATACCAGCAACTACGCACTTATTGCCTTCAATTAGAATATTTTTTGCCAATACTGTAGCTGTAGTTGTACCATCACCAGCAACATCAGAAGTTTGTGAGGCCACTTCTTTAATCATCTGTGCGCCCATATTGGCTATTTTATCTTCTAGTTCAATAGCTTTTGCTACAGAAACACCATCTTTGGTAATAGTCTGCGAACCAAATTTACTTTCAATAACAACGTTTCTGCCGCGAGGTCCTAAAGTTGCTTCAACTGCATTAGCTAATGCAACCACACCTTCTAACAAACGTGCACGCGCATCTGCGCCAAATTTTATATCTACTGCCATAATAACTATATCCTCTGCTTAAATTTAACCTTCGATAACGCCCATAATATCTTCTTCACGCATCACAAGTAGCGTTTTACCTTCTACTTTAACTTCGGTACCAGAATATTTACCAAACAATACTTCATCGCCTACTTTTACATCCAACTTTTGCAATGTGCCATTGTCGAATTTGCCTGGACCAGCTGCGGTTACACGACCACGCTGCGGCTTGTCACCAGCAGTTTCTGGAATAACAATACCACTAGCGGTGGTTCTTTCTTCAATACGCTCGATGATCACTCTGTCGTGTAATGGACGGATATTTACCTTGCTCATTGTACTTCTCCTATAATATTAGTTTACTGAATAACTGTAATTCTATGGCCCTCACCCAATCACGGCCGTTATATGATATGTATGGTCGGTTATTATGGAGTCAAGGGCGCAGACCATATATAGTGTAAAATTCACAAGATATTCTATGCTTAGATTATGGTAAGTAAACTAGTAAACATAATTTCTATCTTTATGGCTCTGATGTCAGCAATGCCTTGCCAGGCAGAGCTATCAGACGACCAGGCCTTTAATTTAGGTATTAGGATAGTCGACAATAATCACTTGGAATTCAAGTGGGATATAGCGCCACAGCATTATTTATATCAAAACCAAATAGCCATATTAAATTCCGGCAACAAATCACTGTTACAGAATGACTCTTTGCCTGAGGGCACTAGCATCGATGACACAGCACTAGGGCGCTACGTTGTATATTCGCAACAATTAATAATAAAACTACCCTGGCAAGAATCTAAAGCAACCCAAAAACTTATAGTACGCTACCAGGGTTGTTTAAAAGACGGATTTTGTTACTTACCTATCAGCAAAATTGTTAGCGTTACAGGTAATCAAGTAACTATAGAAACAACAACACTACAAGAATTTCCTACTGCATCCACAACCGACAAATTTGTGAACACTATTAATAATCGCTTTCTACCGGTGACTCTAATCATATTCTTCTGTCTAGGTATATTGTTATCATTTACACCATGCGTATTACCAATGATCCCTTTAGTGGTAAACCTAATTATAGGAACCAAGCCAATTTCAACTCACAAAGCCTTAGTATTATCTAGTAGCTATGTGCTGGGAATGGCGGGTAGTTATACGGTTGCCGGAGTTATTGCTGGAATGCTCGGAGCCACATTACAAACCTGGTTACAACAACCGTTTGTAATAATAAGCTTAAGCGCCTTGTTAGTAATTTTAGCACTTTCGCAATTTGATTTGATTCACGTAAAACTGCCACATTTTAACAATAAGGTTCATCATTGGGGTCAAAAACAATTACAGGGCTCTGTGCCAGGTGCGTTTATTTTAGGCATACTTTCAGCATTAATAGTATCGCCTTGCATAACACCACCATTAATTGGTGCGTTAACATATATTAGTCAACATGGCAATCCGCTAATCGGCGGCTTAACGCTGTTAAGTTTAGGTTTAGGTATGGGCGTACCGTTAGTGATTGTCGCGCTACTCAGTAATATGATATTACCTAAGGCCGGTGCTTGGATGAATTTAATCAAGTCTATTGCTGGAGTGGCTCTGTTGGGTTTAGCAATTTGGTTATTAAGCCGCATAATACCCAGCTATATAACCATAATTTTATGGGGCAGCTTATGTATTATTGGTGCGGCGTTTTTAAAAGTTTTCGAACCTCTAAAAAATCCTAAACGCAGCACCAGAATTCTTAAAGCACTAGGGATAATCTTGGCAATAAGCGGTGCAGTATTAATAGTAGATTCAATAGACAAGCAGTTTCATCCCAGTTCCAACACAGAATTTACACAAACAAGTGTTAAATGGCAATATATAAATACTGTAACAGAACTTGAAAAATCTCTAGCTATAGCAAAAACAAAACAACAAGTTACAATACTAGACGTTTATGCTGATTGGTGTACTAATTGTAAAAAAATTGAGGCTACGGTATTTGCAAATTCAGAAATAATTGCAGCGTTACAAAAATTTAATTTGTTAAAGATCGACATGACTAGCTCGGATATTAAACAACAACAATTATTGGCTTTGTTAGACATTTACGGCCCACCATCTATTTTATTTTTCAAAAGTGATGGTGTCGAAATAAAAAATAAGCGCATTGTTGGGGAAGTTAGCGAAAAGGCTATGTTGAACATATTACAAGAGCTTATGAAATAATTACCCAAGTGCCAGACTTATCAGACCCAATCCTTCTAATCAATCCATTAAATTTCATTTTCTTAATGTGAAATTTAACTCCATCAACTGTAATCCCTAACTCTTGAGCCATACAGAGCCCGGTAGCTTCAAAGAAAACTCTGGCGATCTATAAAAAGATGCAGTAAAAAAGAAATCAGAATCAAACTTTGGTTTACGTAGGCCTGCAGCTACCATAGCCGCGCGCATCTTCTTAATCCCGTGCCCCATACGTTCTACTTTATCTAAACGATAGAACAGGTCGGCAATAATTTCATTACGTCTTACCACCGTACACGACAAAAAATGACTCCCCTCCTCCCTAGCCCTCCTTCCCAAACAGAGCTTTGGGAGCTATCCGATGCACACATTTTTTAGTTTGATGCCAATCTAAAAATTAATATAATCAAGATCAACTGGCGCACTAGCGCTGGCAGCTCATCTACGCGGAAGACGCTCCTTATTTAAATTCATATTTTTTTTGATTTGCTGTACAATTCTTTAGCGCATACATGGAGTATATTTTGTATAGGGAAGCGCAAATGCTGAGTGATGTTGTAACTAGAAGTAATGAGGATGTAAGTAGCTTTGTCATTGGTGGGTTTGGTGATAAACGTTTGTTGGCTACAGGAGCCTTATTATTTAAACGTGTATGCAACAAACTAACATTAAGCATAAAAAATTTAGCGGGGACTAGAGCATTGGAAGTTGGTTTTGGAAGATTTTTACGCAATGATAATGTATCTATCGCAGAAATAGAAAGCACATTAATTACAAAGACTAATAATAATTGCATAGGTAAAACACATGTTTTAGCCATTAGTGATACGGTAGAAAATACTTTTCCAGGCCAAGAAATAAAGAAAGATAAATTCGGCTCAGGTAGCGATAAAGAAACTAAAGCATTCTTTGGTCACCCGGTTATTATGATTAATGCTGAGAACAAAGATATCCTAGGCATAGGAAGCATACAGGCATGGAATAGAAGCTTTGCTGAATTAGCGCCAAAAAATACGCGATTAATAGAAGATAAAGAATCATTTAAGTGGCTTGAGGCAGCATTCGCCACTGAGAAAAACATTACTAACCCAGATAAAATCACAATGATTTACGATAGAGAGGGTGACATATATGAGCTGTTTGATAGAGTTCCAAACTCCAAGATGGAACTATTGGTACGCTCTAGCCATGATCGAAAATTAAATGGTGGTGGATATTTGTCTGAATATATGAACAACATCCCAGAATCATTTGAGTATGAGATTGAATTGCCAGCGATTACTGGCAAGCGCACTGCAAGAACTGCGACCATGAAGCTTAAATTTAGCAAAGTTATGATACCGAAGCCTAATAATATTAAAGAGAATTTCAAGCATGAGCAAATAGAAGTCACATGTGTTGAGGCTGTGGAAATTAGTAAAGTTGCAGAAAATGAAAAGCCTGTATATTGGAGAATACTAACTACTCATGACGTTACAACCGCAGAGCAAGCATTACAAATTGTTATTTGGTACACCTGGCGCTGGACAATTGAGCAAGTTTTTAGAACCACAAAGACAAAAGGTTTAGATATTGAAAGTAGTCAAGTAGAAGAGCCTACGGTATTACTTAAATTGTTTGTTCTTAGTATAGCTGCGGCTGTGGAAGTAGTGTGTTTAGTGCATGCCAGAGATGGGGCAACCGACAGGCCGGCATCTGATATATTTAGTGATATTGAGATAATAGTTTTATGTCAACTATTAATAAAGTTACAAGGTAAAACTGTAAAACAGCAGAATCCTTTTAATAAAAACAGTTTAAGCTGGGCATCATGGATTATAGCAAGACTTGGCGGCTGGAGCGGTTATAGATATAGAACAGCTAGCCCTCCAGGTCCAATCACCCTGTATAAGGGTTTATTTACATTTAACAATTATGTTGAAGCCTGGATGCTATTTCAGAATGCAAATACCGTTGCTGTGTAGCATTCACAATTAATTTTTAATTTAATGTGCTTTTACTTGTTACAGCCTAAATAAAAGAGCGTCTTCCGCGTAAATGAGCATGACCAAAACCTGTGGTTACCAGCAGATTGTCATCTATTATGTAGGTGTCGCAGCACTAATTTACCAATTGCACTGATCTAGTAATTTATATTGGTGTCAAATTAAAAGATGTGTGCATCGGATAGCTTTGGGAGGAGGGAATATGAGTCGCAAATACAATGTCATTATAAAATAATAAATTATTTATTTGATTGTTTCTTAATTCTCTGGCTTGTGTTGTTAATTTTTTCATTTTCACCTCTAATTTAATAACAGTCTGCTATGGATATGATAAATTTATAATCGTAATTTTTATTAGCAAATAACACTGCACTTGCGACTCATATTCCCTCATCGAGTCGGAGGCGGCTAACGCCGCCGTCCGCTCACAGAACCGTGCGTACGGGTCCGTACACGGCTCATCATGGTAGGCGTATCCATGTTTTAACATCAAACCAATGCGGTAGTTTTGTAGTGGAACTAACCACTTGGCCGAGGGTTTCTATGAACCATTTGTTCGGAAATGCTCGCTCGAGCACTCGCTCGTGTGATAGTCTCCAGGTTCCTTTATTAGAGTAAACCACTTTACTAGCGGCTCTCCTGCTAATACCTCGTTTTACCAGCTTATTACATAGATGACTTCGGCGCTTTTGTTGCTTAACTATCCTTGCCCGCAACCTGCGCCTAATGTGTGCTTCTATCTTTGCAAGTTGTGCAGGATATTGGCCTAAACTATAGTAGCTTGACCAGCCCCTGAACCACTTGTTTATTTGTGATATGCTGTCTTTGGTGCTCAAGTGTGTACCGCGCGGCGTTAAGATTTTGACTTTATCCATAGCTCTATCTATTGCAGCTTTTGCTATGGCTATTTTCCCATTTATGATTGTAAAGCCTAAGAATTTTACTTCCTTGCTCTTAGCTACTTTGCTTTTCTGGGCATTGACTTTAAGTTTCAATCTTCGCTCTATAAATTCGGTTATGGTGCTCATTACTCGTTCAGCAGCTTTATATGTACTGACAAATATGTTGCAATCATCCGCAAACCTACAGAATTTGTGCCCTCTGGTTTCCAGCTCTTTATCTAGTTCGTCTAAGACTACATTACTCAGTAGCGGACTCAGAGGTGATCCCTGTATAGATCCGACCTCTGTACTACTAACTACACCATCCTTCATAATCCCGCTTCTTAGCATTAGGCCAATTAAGCGTAATATCCGCTTATCTTGGATCTTATCGCCGAGCCGCGCTATTAATCGATCATGGTTTATTTTGTCAAAGAATTTCTCCAGATCCAGATCTACTACAAATCCTTTGCCTTCTTGCTCTACTATTTCCTTAGCTTTGAGCACTGCGTCATGTGGACTTCTTCCAGGTCTAAAGCCGTAGCTATTATCTGAGAATGTTGGTTCAAGTATCGGCTCAATTAGTTCCTTTATTGCAGCCTGTACCACTCGATCGCGTACACATGGGATGCCGAGTCTTCGCTTGTCGGTATTGCTTCCCGGCTTGGGGATTTCTACTGCTTTCACCGCTTTTGGTCTGTAAGTCCAATCCACTAATTCTTTTAGTAGTTGGCTTAGCTCTTCGTCGAGTTTGTTACCAAAGTCTTCTATGCTTACTCCATCTATTCCAGCCGCACCTTGGTTCTTGCGAACCTTAAGGTAACCGCTGGTTAGCCTTGGTTTTGTACATAGTTCTTCGAAAAGTCTCGCGTTATTTATGAATAAATCATGCATCTTCATTTCACTTTTGGTTCGCGTGCGCATTTACCGTCTTTGTTGTCAACCTTGGAGAGTTACGTCTCTCCCAGTTGCCCAGAGTGGCTAGACTACTGCGCACAGTTTCTAATGTTTCAGCATAATTGCTAACATGTTCCGGCCTTCATCTCCTTCATCCTTGTTGCTTGCCTCTAGTTTTACCCTCATATATGTCACCATATACTCATCGGCTAGTGGTTTTACGATTACTATGCCATCGTCTGAAAACCCTATGATCATCACAATTGCATCACTGCTTTCGTTAGGGCTTACGGTGTCGAAGTTACACCTGCCCGATCGTACGGTCCTTCACCAGGTAAGATCACTATCTCAGTTTTCTGCCCACCTACCTTCAATACATATGCAGCTACGGAAGGATATTGGGCTTCGATGATTGAGGCCATCTTACCCACTGCATCTGCCTTACGAAGGTTCACTTTCGTTTAGGTGGCAGTTTTGGCTAGCGCTTCCTTCAGATCCTTCATTGGCTGTGGTTAACCAGTTTGCCTCCATTGGAGTAGCTGACCGCAGTTTCTTTAGGCACCCTTGCATTCGCCTACACGTTCCCTCTCTTCAGGGCCGTGGCTGGATTCACACCAGCTAGATAGTGACCATGCTGGTCACACCTCCCAAAGCTCTGTTTGGGAAGGAGGGCTAGGGAGGAGGGGAGTCATTTTTTGTCGTGTACGGTGACGTCTTACAGAAAGGTTGCCAAGTTTTGATTTATTAAGCCCACGCGGTAAACCACCAGGATTGACTATTTCAACGCGATCATCATAGATTTCTATACCAATCTGGGCACCAGTTATAGTGTAATCACGATGCACAATAGCATTAACTACTGCCTCCCGTAATACCTCCAAAGGAATTTCATAAATGTCATATCTATTCACGCCGCGTATTTCACTACGTACATTTAAATGCCGCTTAATAAACTCCATGGCTTCATTAAATTGAGTTAACAGATCATCTCTGACATCACGGCGGTCGTAAATATGTAACCGTTCTGTACCCTTAAATGCAGCTAAAACCATTTGAGATTTTTGTGATACTGTAGTTACGAATTAACATATTTAACCACTGCGACAGCCAAAGTAGTTGCAGCAATTGTTGCAAGTGGTGCCATATTTTTAGTACATACATTGCGGAATTGAGTAAGCATGGGTGGAGATTCGGCAATACCACGATGTTTTTTGAAAACTGGCAAGACATGCTCGCCAGCATAAACTAATGATCGCCGCATACAAGGAAAATAATAAAATGGTAATTGGTCAAACCTAGCAGCCATCTCCCATGGTGTTTGCCCTTCATAAATTCCCAATCTTTTATCCGGAGCATCCAAGTCAGCACCTTGATTGAGTAAATATTGCGCTATTTTCGCTTTGTTTTCCCCAATTTTTTTAAACTCATTTTGATCCTCCATGTTAGAGGCATCAAAATCTCTGTATATAAGAACATGAAGTAGCGTCAGACCGTATAGGTATTCATTAATATTAATATATTGAAAAATATTATCATCAATAGCTAGTTTTTTAAATTCTTCATAATTTCCTACCTCAACGCTATTCCATAATAATTTTTGTTTTTGAAATAACTCGTATCTTACTTGAGATTTATATGTGGTGGTAAGATATTCCCCTGAACTAACCGCAGAATCAAAAATACGTTGTTGATCTTCTGTCAATACAGTATGTTTATAATTATTTATATCACAATTTTTTTGTGGCAATGTATTAGAAACAATATCATTTATTTTTGGGTCTGAAATACTATATGAGGTGCGTTCACCTACTTTCCCATTTTCAATATTCTTTTTTAGATCTAATCTTTGAATATCATTACAAAGTTTATACGGTGATATTATTATTGGGGTGTTATATCCAAACCCCCTGCTACGAAAATTGGGGATCATATCTTCGACTACTTTGTTGTATTCTTCCGGATCCTCTAACAACGTGGCGTCAAGGTTGTTTTTTGCGTAATCAGGATTATAAGTATAATCAAAAAACTTCATAAAATCATAAATTGCTGCCCCCGAAAGAAGGGGATCGCCTGTATGAATTCTTTGGTAGGCGGATATAACATCTCCAACTTTATGATCAAAATATGTTAATACATGCCTATTATCGATACTATTATTACTATCAACTATATTGAGATAAGAAATTTGCTCATTACTTAAAATTTCGTCCATAGTCGATAGTATTTGGTGCTTTAAAATGGTTACTATTTGCCAAACTTCAGTATAATATAAATGTCTAAATCGCAAATTTGCATTTTTGGTTAAAAATGGAATGCCAAGATATAACTGATGTTGTTTAAGTTGTTTATTTTTATCAATGCCTACTATAGATCGAAGAACATCTGATTTTTGTGTACCACTATATGCTGCGTCATCTAATATCAAGATTTTTTTTACATTAGGGTTGCATTCTACAAATATAAGAAGATCCGAAACATTTATGATGTCAATAGGCTCTGGCAAGCCACAATGCTCCAATGCAAGAGTTGCTATCCATGAATCGCTACACCCGTCTTTAAAGCCTCCGCAAGGTGGCTCGATCAATAAAACATATGGTTCATTCTCTTTAAGTCTTGCTTTAAAGTCTTCTACGGTTTCTTTTAAAGCACTTAAAAATTCTTCAAACGGTACATAACGCAGATTTTCTACCATTGTGCGTGCTATTTCACGTAATTTAGGTGAGATCTGGCTATCTACCCACTCTTGTAAATGAGACTCATTTGGAGGACTGTGGTAAATTGGCGGCTGTGCAGGGAAAGTGACCCCGTATTCTGGATATTCTTTAGGTTTTGCTTTTAGACCTGGTTCCTCAATTATAACTTTAAACATAGTGCATAGCCTCTAAATTTTTAATTTCTTATACATGCACCCTACTATACAACACTAAACTAGTCAACACATTAACTAACATTAGCCAATGTTTTAATTTTCTACTAAAATGTAGACATCTGTCGCGAAATTTGCGAAAATAGCGCGATTGTCTGGAATTGGGGTTATATTGCGAAAGGTTTTAGTGTTGCACGGACCAAATTTAAACTTGCTTGGATGTCGCGAGTCTAGACTATATGGGTCTACAACGCTAGAGGTGCTTAATGACTCGCTGATAACACAAGCAGCCAGCTCTGGCGTAGAGCTAGAATGTAAACAAACTAATGCCGAACATGAATTAATAGAATTCGTACAACAAGCTGAGTCGGCAAATGTCGCCTTCATTGTCGTTAACGCTGCGGCTTATACGCATAGCAGCATTGGATTGCGAGATGCCTTATTAGCCGTGCAAATTCCGTTTATAGAGGTGCATATTTCTAATGTTTATGCGCGTGAAGATTATAGAAAAATTTCGTATTTAGCAGACATCGCGATAGGGGTCATAGTTGGTTTGGGTACGATAGGTTACAAATTAGCACTACAGGCCGCAATAGATTTTTTAAACAATAGAGTAAACTTAGAAGAGTAAAAACCATGGATATACGTAAAGTAAAAAAATTAATTGAATTGTTAGAAGAATCCGGGATTGCAGAGATAGAGATTCGTGAGGGCGAAGAATCGGTAAGAATTAGCCGCCAACAACAAGGCGCTATGGTAATGGCACAACCAAATTATATGCAAATGCCAGCACCAGTAGCGGCTCCTGCCGCTGCCCCAGCAGCAACAAACATACCAGTTATTAACGAACCACAAGGTCATCACGTTAAATCGCCGATGGTTGGAACGTTCTATCGTGCTTCAGCACCAGGCGTAAAGCCATTTGTTGAAGTAGGCGACAACATTACAGCAGGTGCAACAATTTGTATTATTGAAGCTATGAAAATGCTCAATCAAATCGAAGCCGATGTATCTGGCAAAGTAACCGCCATCTTAATCGAAAATGGACAACCAGTTGAGTTCGGGCAACCATTGTTCATAATCGAATAAATGTTAAACTTAAATGGCGACGAGTATAAATTATGTTAGATAAAATTGTTATTGCCAATCGTGGCGAAATCGCATTACGCATTCTGCGGGCATGTAAAGAACTTGGAATTAAAACGGTAGCACTGCATTCCACCGCAGATAATAATCTGATGCACGTAAAATTAGCAGATGAATCTGTTTGTATCGGCAACCCACCAGCTGCACAAAGTTACCTAAATATACCAGCTATTATTAGCGCCGCAGAAATTACCGACGCAAACGCGATTCACCCAGGTTATGGCTTTTTATCAGAAAATGCTGATTTTGCTGAACGCGTAGAGCAAAGTGGTTTTGTCTTCATCGGCCCACGCGCAGAAACCATACGCACCATGGGCGATAAAGTGTCTGCAATCAACGCGATGCGTAAGGCTAACGTTCCATGTGTACCAGGTTCTAACGGTGTCCTTGGAGATGATCCAGAACAAAATTTACGTATTGCTAAAGAAATTGGTTACCCAGTACTCATTAAGGCATCGGGTGGCGGCGGTGGCCGTGGTATGCGCGTGGTACATAGCGAAGCTAATTTATTAAATTCTATATCACTTACGCAAACTGAAGCGGGAGCTGCTTTTAATAACCCTAATGTGTATATGGAAAAATATCTTGAAAATCCACGCCATATAGAAATTCAAGTTTTAGGGGATGGTTTCGGTAACGCGGTGCATTTAGGCGAACGCGACTGCTCGATGCAGCGTCGTCACCAAAAGGTTTTAGAAGAAGCTCCGGCTCCTGGCATTAGCGAAGAATTACGCAATCAAATTGGTTTACGCTGTGTACAAGCCTGCCAAGAATTAAAATATCGCGGTGCTGGAACTTTTGAGTTCTTATACGAAAACGGCAATTTTTATTTCATAGAAATGAACACACGAATTCAGGTTGAACATCCCGTAACTGAGCTAATAACAGGCATAGACCTGGTTAAAGAACAAATTAAAATTGCATCCGGCGAAAAATTCACGTTAAGACAAGAAGACATTAAGATCAACGGCCACGCAATTGAATGTCGAATTAATGCTGAAGATCCGCGTACTTTTATGCCATCGCCCGGGAAAATATCTTTATACCATGCCCCGGGTGGACCAGGCGTGCGTATTGATTCGCACATATACAGCAGCTATAGCGTGCCGCCAAATTATGACTCATTAATTGGTAAACTTATTACCCATGGCGACACACGTGATACAGCAATTAGCCGTATGCGTAATGCACTAGATGAGATGGTGATTGACGGGATAGTAACCAACATTCCATTGCACCATGATCTTATTCGCGATGCCAACTTCCAAAAAGGCGGCACTTCAATTCATTATCTTGAAAATAAATTAGCAGAAGAAAAATGAACTGGATGCAACTAGAATTATCAGCACACAAAGATAACATCGATGTGTGGAGCGATACTTTGACAGGAGCTGGTGCCGTAGCGATCACTATGGAACCAGCAAACTCCCAACGTGTCTACGAGTTAGATCCTAGCCATAAACCAATGTGGGATGAAGTAAAGTTATTAGCACTATTCACTGCAGATATAATCCCACAACAAATACAACAACAACTCGAACCACAAATAGATTTTGCAACCGCAAACTGGAAGGTCATCGTCGAAGATGATTGGACCAACAAATGGCAAGAGTATGCAAAGCCAATGCAGTTCGGCAATAAATTGTGGATCTGCCCTTCGTGGTGTGAAATACCTGATCCTACGGCTAACAACATAATTCTGGATCCAGAAATGGCTTTTGGGACTGGTTCTCATGCTACCACTGGCTTATGCCTAGACTGGGTGGCCAATAATGTAGTTCCTGGCGTTACCGTTATCGATTACGGCTGTGGTTCCGGAATCCTCGGCATTGCCGCCGCTAGATTAGGGGCTATAAGGGTTTATGGGGTAGATATAGACCCTATAGCACTGGAAGTAAGTAATAAAAACGCAGCCCAAAACCATGTGCCAACAACGGTCTTTAGCACTCATTTGCCGGAGCAGCAGCCAGATATCAAAGCAGATATTGTTATTGCAAATATCCTCGCTCTACCTTTACTCAGCCTCACAACAACGCTTGCAGACCTCTTAAAACCGCACGGCAGCATTATTCTGTCTGGAATTTTGCAGGAACAAGCAGATATGGTAATTGCTGGATATAGCCCTTGGTTTGAAGATTTTAATGTCATCAACCAGGACGGTTGGGTTAGAATTAGCGCCAAATTAAGTCATTCGACTAATATTTAATTCGAGCTAGCTTTATATACGACGATGTGTTAGCATGCAAACCTATCCAAGTTAATAACTAAGTGTCGGGAGACCTGCCAATGACCGCTGAACAACAAACTGATATTACTACTACTAGCTTTAATGATTTAGGGCTCCCAGACACCCTGTTAACTGCTATACAAAAACAAGGTTATAATGAGCCAACACCTATCCAGGCTCAGGCTATCCCTGCGCTCTTAAGCGGCGCGGACGTGTTGGGCCAAGCACAAACCGGCACCGGGAAAACTGCTGCATTCGCATTACCATTATTGGCGCAAGTTAACCTTAAGCGCCGCGAACCACAAATATTAGTATTAGTACCTACCCGTGAATTGGCATTACAAGTCGCTGAAGCGTTTAATGGCTTTGCGGTTAATATGCCAGGAATTAACATTTTGGCTATTTACGGCGGCCAAGGATACAACGAGCAATTAAGCATGCTGCGCAAGGGCACCCATATAATTATCGGTACACCTGGTCGTGTTATGGATCATATACGCCGCGAAACCCTTAAACTCGACAACTTAAAGACTTTGATATTAGATGAAGCCGACGAAATGTTACGTATGGGTTTTGCTGAAGATGTAGAGTGGATTTTACAACAAATACCCCAACAACGCCAAATCGGCTTGTTTTCTGCGACGATGCCTCCAGCTATCAAAAATATTGCAGAAACATATTTAAACAATCCACGACGCATTACAGTTAAAAATAATACGTCAACTGCGTCGACAATTAAACAGTACTTCTGGCCAGTAGCAAATCTAAACAAATTAGATGCTTTAGCACGTATTATTGAAGCTGAAGACGGCGATGCAATGATCGTTTTCGTTAAAACCAAACGCGCTACAGAAGAAGTGGCAGAGCAATTAACCAACCGTGGTTTCAATGCTGTAGCCATCAATGGCGATATCGTTCAAAAACAACGTGAACGCGTAATTGAACAACTTAAAGCCGGACGTATTAAGATTTTAATAGCAACTGATGTTGCCGCACGCGGTATAGACGTAGATCGTATAACCCACGTAATTAACTATGATGCACCGAATAATTCTGAGTCATACGTGCATCGTATTGGTAGAACGGGACGTGCAGGACGCGCTGGTACAGCAATTATCTTCATTTCCCCAAGAGAAAGATTTATTCTACGTAATATTGAACGTGCGACAAGGCAGCCTATTGAAGAATTAGAAACACCTTCTATAAAGAAAGTAAATGAACGCCGTGTGTCTGGATTTAAACAACGTATTACTGATGCACTTACTCAAGATGTTGGTTATTATGAAAACCTAATTTCCCAATATGTAGATGAAACTGATGTATCGGCTCTGAAAGTAGCCGCAGCATTAGCAAAATTACTACAAGGTAACACCGAGCTATTACTACAAAAAGAACGTATTTCAGCAGCACCACCACGCGAATATAGAGAGCGTAGCGATCGCGGTGATCGTACTCGTGCCCCACGCACACGCGAGCTATCGCTTGACAGATTCAAGAGGGAAGAAGCACCGCGTAGACGCGATAGCGGACGCGAAGGTGGTGGTAGTCGTGAAGCTGGTATGGAGCAATATCGCATCGAAATTGGACGTGATGATGGCTTATTGCCAAAGAACTTGGTTGGTGCAATTGCAAATACTGCAGGGATTGAAGGCCGTTCAATTGGTAAAATTAAGATTGAATCTAAGTTCTCGCTTGTTGATCTACCAAAAGACATGCCAAAGAACATTCTGCAAACTTTACAACGCTTGAAACTATCCGGCAAACAGATGAATCTTCGTAAAGTAAACTAGTGCACGGCATGCAAATCGGCCCACACAAGATATCTAACAAATTAATACTAGCTCCCATGGCTGGGGTTACCGATCGCCCATTTCGGCAATTATGCCGCGACTTGGGTGCTGGTATGGCGGTATCAGAAATGGTTGGCTCTACATCGCTGATTCGCGGCAGCGCAAAGACACTAAGACGTGCCAATCATGAAGGCGAATCAGCCCCACGTTCCGTACAAATCGTGGGCTATGATCCAGAAATGATGGCAGAAGCAGCACGCATTAATGAAGCTATGGGCGCAGAAATAATTGATATCAATATGGGCTGTCCTGCCAAAAAAGTTTGCAACATGTCATCTGGGTCAGCATTATTACGTGACGAACCATTAGTAGCAGCGATATTAGCAGCGACTGTAAATGCGGTTAAAATTCCAGTCACGTTAAAAATACGAACGGGCTGGAGCACTGAAATGCGCAATGGCCCTAATGTTGCAAAAATAGCTGAAGATTGCGGTATACAAGCGTTGTCGGTGCATGGCCGTACTCGTAGTTGTTTTTTTAAAGGTGAGGCTGAATACGCAACCATAGCATTAATTAAACAAGCAGTTAATATCCCGGTTATAGCCAATGGCGATATTACGACCCCAGAAAAAGCAAAATTTGTGTTAGAACAAACTGGTGCAGATGCCATAATGATTGGCCGTGCAGCACAAGGCAGACCATGGATTTTTAGAGAGATTGATTATTACTTAGAACACGGCACCTATGCACCAGAACCAACGCTAGATGAGATCTCAGCAATATTAACTCGACATATAGAAAATCTATATACATTTTACGATGAATACATCGGCGTACATATGGCACGCAAACATGTTTCTTGGTATAGTAAGGGACAACCAAATGCTGGCAAGTTCAGAGAGCTTTTTAACAGTCTCGATTCTGCCGAGCTACAACGTAAAGCTATCAAGGATTTTTTCGACGAGCTAAAACATGGATCCACTGCAAACTGCAATTAAACAGGCCATTACTCAATATTTTGTGCACCTAGACGGTTCGGATGCAAACAATATTTACGATCTAGTTTTGGCCAAAGTAGAACAGCCCTTACTTGAAACTGTTATGCAGCATGCAAATAATAATCAATCCAAGGCGGCGCAATGGCTCGGCTTAAGCAGAAATACATTACGCAAACTTTTAGAAAAATACGGCTTATAATAATAACTGCGCTTGTTGTTCAGAAAAAGCGATACGTTTGTTTAATTCCGCACAAGCATCTTTAATTTCCATGTCTGCAGTAACTAAAAATGGTTCGCCTAAAAATAAGCCAGCTTTTGCAAAAGGTTTGGGGATCTCGAATTTATCCCAAGCTTTATTAAATGTCCAATGACTACTAAACGCGCTCCCTACCGGTATGATTGGCACATTACACTTTTTAGATAAATACACTACACCTGGCTTTACCTCGTAAATTGGGCCAATTGGCCCATCAGTACCAAAGCCAATCGAGACACCTTGTTCTAATTGTTTTTTCATAATGATCAAGGCACGGACATTATTATCGCGAGAAGATCCACGTAAAACGTTGTAACCAAATTTTTTTAAATACACTGTTAAAATATCACCATCGCGCGATGGGCTAACAAGTACAAAATTAGGTGTTTTATGCAACTTGACAAGAGTCACTCCTGGCAAAAACTGTTTCCCATGCCAAAATGCAAATAAATAGGTGCGATTGTGATCCATTGCGGGATGCTTTTCGATCTTAATTCGCAAGGTTGCCGCGAGACTACGCAATAGTAAAAATGCAGCATTACCGGCTACTTGCGGTTTTTTCCACCAAGGTTGCATTTTATTCCTATGATCCAACACTATTATGTCTAGAAGGTGAGATTGGCTTTATTATAGGCGCCGCTTCTAATGTGATGTCTTCGTCTCTTTTAGAATCAAAAACCTTCATCGACTCTTCAGACGGTACATCAACTGGTATTACACTAGATGAAGCTGGTAATTGATTGTAAATACATTCTATTTTTCCCAAAAAATCCTTGCCAATATGATTAGTTGCGATTCTCAATATATAATGCAGCGTAGTAAGTTGCCTACTTTCATCAAGATCAAAATAGCTCAACGATAATAAGATTAGCAAGTTAACCATTCTATTACCATCATTATCAAGCTTTAGCATATAAGAATCGTCAACATTAGGTAAATCATAGATACCACTGCACAAATAATATTTCTGTTCTAGCGCTGAATAATTCGTCCTCTTCAATTTATTAATATGATGATTATCCCAGCTTTTACACGCACGGTCATAAGAATATTTACACATGTAAGTTGCTATTAACCAAAGTAGGTCCAAACAGTGTTTTTGATTAGCATTAATACCCTCGACGCTTTCATCAGGGCTCTCTACCGGTATATAAGGTATAATTTGATCATAAAACCATTGAATAAAATAAAGATTTCTACTCATGGCATACAATATGCCATCAAGACTACCAGTTCTATAGCCAGATCGCGCTTTATGTATTTCTTTGCGTTGCCGTAGCAAGATCCTAATTAAATCCGATAAACTATCTGTCTCCTCGGTATTTGTACTATTTTCTGTAATAATCGGTGTATTTGGTGGCCAATCCTCATCACTAACGGTTATAGTCGATGACTGTATTAATAATGGTGGTGGGGTTAAGAACTGCAGTGGGGTCGCAACCCAATCACTTGTTTTGTCATTACTCGATGGCTGAGTTAGATCTGTTTGTCTGCTTGGTGCTCTTTCTAGATCTATTGGGTCAAAATCTATATTGGTTGCATCCCCAGTTTTATATATCTCTTTAAGGTGCCCCAACAGTTCCGTTGCAGTCATATGCTTCGCACGATAAAGCCAGTCTACGGACGCTCTAAACCGACCGTAAAATTCATTATAGTTCTCAAGCACCTTAATAAATTCCGGTAATATAACCTTTACTAAGTGATTATTTGACATTTTTTTTATTGCCTCAGGGTTAGCTTATCGAAATGTTGCACACAAAATTTTTCATGTTGATCTTGTGATATTAAATGCCACACGTTGCGATCTAATTCAGGAAAAAATGCGTCACCAGTATATTGTTGTGGAATCACCGATAAATATATGCGATGCGCCAAGGGTAAAAATTCCTGATAAACTCCAGAGCCACCTACAATCATAACTTCTGGAACATCACCCGCAGCTTGTAATGCTGCTGCAATAGAGTGTGCCACTGTAACACCAGTAACATCTAAATCTTGATCACGAGTTAAGACAATAGTCTTGCGCCCTGGTAACAATCTCCGGCCGATGGCATCAAAGGTCTTACGCCCCATAATCATTGGTTTACCCATGGTCAATTGTTTAAAGTGTTTTAATTCTTCTGGGATATGCCAAGGCATCGCATTATTTATACCAATAACGCGATTTTCACTCATTGCTGCTATTAAGGAAATTTTCATCATACGGCTATTGGTGCTTTAATAGTTTCATGAGAAACATAATTTTGTAAGCAAAAATCTTCAAATTTAAAATCGAAGATAGATTTAATCGCAGGGTTTAATTGCATTCTAGGAAGCTCATATGGATCACGTGCTAATTGCAATTTGGCTTGTGCAACGTGATTAAGATATAAATGCGCATCGCCAAACGTATGTACAAAATCACCAACTTGCAAATTGGTAACTTGGGCGATCATCATAGTCAATAAAGCATATGAAGCTATATTAAATGGGACCCCTAAAAATATATCGGCACTACGTTGATACAACTGACACGATAACTTACCATTTGCAACATAAAACTGGAACAAACTATGGCACGGAGCCAAAGCCATCTGCGATATTTGCCCGACATTCCACGCACTCACGATTAAACGCCGTGAATCTGGATTAGTTTTTATATCGTGTATAACTTGAGCAATTTGATCAATAGTATTGCCGTTTTGATCTGCCCAACAACGCCATTGCTTACCATACACAGGCCCCAAATCGCCATTGGCATCGGCCCATTCGTTCCAAATATTTACTTTATTATCATTTAAATATTTTATATTAGTGTCGCCATTTAAAAACCACAGTAACTCATGAATTATCGATCTCAAGTGGCATTTTTTAGTTGTAACTAAAGGGAATCCGGCACTTAGATCAAAACGCATTTGATACCCAAAGACGCTTAATGTACCAGTGCCAGTGCGATCTGATTTTTGTGTACCGTGCTCCAATACGTGCTGTAGTAAATTTAAATATGTACGCAACTAATGCTCCGCATTTTTTCTTAACACAAAATATAAACCCAGTATTATCATCGGAATCGATAGTAATTGCCCCATGGTTAGCCAATTAAAAGCCACAAAACCATGGCCCTCATCAGGGGCACGAACAAATTCTACCATACAACGTATCACACCATATCCTAATAAAAACATGCCGGATATTGCCCCCAAAGGACGTGGTTTGCGAGCGTACCATACTAAAATAATACAAAGCACAACCCCCTCTAAAAACAATTCATACAGCTGTGATGGGTGGCGTGGTTGCGGTCCAACGTGAGGAAAGACCATGCCCCACGGCAGGGTAGTAATTCTACCGTACAATTCACCGTTTATGAAATTTCCCAGACGTCCAAATCCTAAGCCAATTGGCACAGCTGGTGCGATAAAATCGGTTAACTCAATAAACTTTTTGAAGTTGAATTTTACATAGAATAACAAAGCAATAAAAACACCAAGCATCCCGCCATGGAAAGAACGACCTGGTTCCCAGAATGCCAACAAGGTCAGCGGTTGCCTAAAAATCTCTGCAGGATAGTAAAATAGTATATAACCAATGCGACCACCGAAAATAATACCCATAGCAACATAAAACAAAACATCGGTAAGTTGCTGAGCTGTCCAACCACGAGTGCGGCCGCGCACGACAGACAACCAAAAGCAGCCTATAAAGCCAAACAGGTATGTTAAGCCATACCAGTGTACCGCCAAGGGCCCCAATGAAAACGCTATAGGATTTATATTTGGATACAAAAGCATATGTTATTTAACTGTATTTAAAGCTTCGCGCCTAATTATTTAGATGTTAAAGTTAACTATGACTAAAAGCAAGGTTAGGCTGAGCTTTCTTGTGAATTGGTTGATATAGGTGTTATATCACTATTAGATTTTTGCACATACTCGATGAAATCAATTAATGGTAACGCAGGGCTGTAATAAAAGCCCTGAATTTGATCACAATCCTCAATGCGTAAAATCTCTAATTCTTCTAGGCACTCCACCCCTTCCGCAACAACCTCAAAACCTAATTGTTTACCCATGCGTATCATTGTAGAGACAATTGCATGGTTCGCTGGATTTAAATGAATGTCGTGAATAAAACATTTATCAATTTTCAAGATACTTATAGGGAATTTAGTTAATTGATTCATTGAAGAATAGCCGGTTCCGAAGTCATCTACAGCTATTTTTACCCCCATGGCTTGAAGCACGCGAAACATTAAGGCCGATTTTTCTGTATCAGACATAACAACCGCCTCAGTCAACTCTAATTCAACTTTATTGGGGGAAATACCTGAGTCCCAGATTGCTTCAGCAACAACACTGGCAATGTCGCCCTTATTAAATTGATGTGCTGATATATTGATAGCAATCTTTAAATTCGGATATCCTTCCATATGTAAGCGTTTCATATCTTTACATGCGGTATATATAACCCACTTTCCAATAGGATGAATTAATCCCAGATCTTCTATTGCAGGTATAAAAATGTCAGGGGTAATGTTACCAAGTGATGGGTGTCGCCAGCGTAACAGCGCCTCCGCGCCTTGTATTTCACCAGTTCGCAAAGATATTTTTGGCTGATAATGTAAATAAAATTCATTATTCTCCAAAGCATTTCGCAAATCGGAGCTAATCAAAGTACGCATAACAGATTTTTTACTCATTTCTTGAGTATAAAATGAAATCGAACCATAGCCAATTTTTTTAGCGTTATCGCGCGCCGAGCCAGCATGTTTTAATAGTGCTTCCGCATCACTGGCGCATTCTGGATAAACACAAACACCGATACAACAACTGCTGTTAAGTTCATAACCTTCGATACTAGCAGGTTGTGATACAGCGTGCATAATGTCATTTGCAACTTTATTAATAATATCTGCATCATTGCCGTAATCGTATAAAATAACTGCAAATTCATCGCTACCAATATGATAAACATTATTAGTATATTCTTTGGCAACTGATTTAATAATTTCACTAACCCTAACTAACAAAATATCGGCTATTTTATTACCTAAAGAAATATTGAGATTGTTAAAATCATCTATATCTATGAATAGCATAGCGATATTCACGTTGCCTCTATCACCTAATTCTAATAAATGATCCAATGTATTAATTAATGCTGTACGATTGGGCATGTCTGTTAAATCAACTTTGTGGATCTGCGATGACAATGGCGTTTGATTTTTTTTACTAAACTGAGCTTTCAACCGCCAATACCCGGTCCCCAAAAAATACACCAAAATCATCAACACTAAGCAGAGAAACATAAGTATATATAAACTTAGCATCACAATGGGGGTACTAAATATATTTGCATTCAATAGTTAGAACTCCTCTCTGACATTATGTTATCCAATGTTTTAGTTGCTACGCCCTTTACGCTAGTTCCATAAAACATTGGCGCCAGTTCTTTTAACGCGCGGCGATAAACCTCACGTTTAAAGTGAATTACCTGTGATAATGGAAACCAATAATTTACCCATTGCCAATCATCAAACTCAGGTTTTTTACTTCTAGTTAAATGAATATCTGCGTCTTCACCTCGCAACTGTAACAAAAACCATTTTTGTTTTTGTCCAATACACAATGGCGAGGAAGAACGAATTAGTTTTCTTGGTAACTTATATTTTAACCACTGACGAGTATGTCCGATAATTTCAACTTTATCGTGTACCAATCCCACTTCTTCCAATAACTCACGATATACGGTGGCCTCTAAATTTTCCTGTTCATCTAGCCCCCCCTGTGGAAACTGCCAGGCATTTTGGTTAATCCTTTTACCTAGAAAAACTTGCCCACGATCATTGGCTAGAACGATACCGACATTTAAGCGATAGCCATTGGCATCTATCAAGTTCGTTCTCCCGCTAAATCCTGATCTGTACAGTTGATAATTTGTACTTGGTCGATTCAGCATTGCAAAATATATATATTTATTTTAGCTAAATATTATGGGGTGATTATAGAACTATGACAATTTATATGCATAAATCAGTAAATATCTATTTTAAAAATACATCTTGTTAATCAAACGTACTTAATCTTTGTCTGCTAACTCAAGAAGGTGATCGTTATAAGCATCTTTATCTAATAATTCATCATACTCAACAACATCTTTAATTTCGATCTTATACAGCCAACCATCTTGATATGGATCCGTATTAACTAAACCTGGCGCATCCTCCAAGTCTTCATTGATGGCAACAATAGTGCCAGTAAGAGGGGTACAAATATCCGCAGCAGCTTTTACCGATTCCAAGACACAGACCTCATCGCCAGCAGTGACTTTTAAACCCACTTCAGGAAGATCGACAAATTCAATTTCACCGAGTTGATCTTGCGCATAATCACTGATACCTATTGTTGCAATATTATTGTTTTCTTCCTTAGACACCCATTCATGAGTTTCGGTATATTTTAGTTCCTCTGGCATGTGGTCCATAGTATTCCTCTTAATTAGTATATTTTATGGGTATATTGTATAACCTGACTTATTTTGTTGCAACTAAAGCGGGCGCATATAAGCGCGGCCACTCAGTGAAGTGCCTTCTTCTATCAACCTCAGTTCGATATCATTATCATTTTTTAAGCTGTTAATTTTCTTCGCCAAGTTGTGCCCCCATTCTATGAAATTAGATTCATTGCTAGTGACCCCGTCATATGACGTGCAAATATGTGTCAAATTTCCAAATAACAAGGTTAAGAACACCGAATTCAAGACAATCAGAAACATTACTAAAATTTTATTGCTCTCATCTCGCTGTACGATTAATTCAACAAGCCCCACAGTTGTAGCTATCGCTATGGGACACATTAATGCGTTAAAAATAACACGCCTTTTTCGACCTGGATTAGATCCAATGGCATGTAATAAGCACTTTTTATCATCCTCTGATAAAGATTTAGACTCACATATTATGTCAGTGCACTGTTTTAAAAAATTAGATAGAATGTTTTCTACCTGCGTGTAATGCTTTCCTTTAATAAGACGTTCACACTCAGCTAAAAAAGGATCTAGAGTTTGTGCTACATACTTTTTATTCTCTTCACTGCCTGTATACTCATTAAAAAGATCATCTAGAGTTAGTTTTGTCTTATCCTTATACCGTTGAATAGCAGAATTTTTTTCAAGATGAGAACCCCAGAGATCAGCATTGAGCGTCTTATAGTTATTAGAAGGCTCCCGATTTTCTTCAGCCCTAGCTTGGGTAAATATTATTATGGTTTTAAAGTCGTTAAACGCGGTTTCGTTCGACAAGAAATTATCAACCTTAAAGTCATCCATATATATTCCTTAAATATGAGGTAAGCTAACAAAAAAAATTATCTATAACGCACTAGATAAATTATAACCAAGCTAATTATAGGCTTAATTAATCTAACATAGAATATTGAATCTTGTCTAACACCAAATTAGTACACCAAATCTTGATATACAGAATGTTTGCTCAAGCAGTTAATTGCCCCACAGCAAAACGCATCATGGCATTTTTGGCAAGATCAAAATTATCTAGATAACGCATCCCATGGTCACGCAGGTTTTTTAGTAGCATATGTTCAGATTCAAATAAATTTTTAAGTGTCCCAACTAACGCTATCATGCTTAAGTTATGCCCTTTACGACTACGCTCGTATTTCCTAAGTACTGCCAAACTACCTATATCTCGTTTTGTAACAGTAGCGTTATGTACGCACGCAGCCAAGCTTTCTGCATCAAGCAGCCCTAAGTTTAAACCTTGTCCAGCCAGAGGATGTATCACATGAGCTGCATCACCTATTATAGCTATACGAGGCATAACATATTGTGTTGCATGCAACATGTTTAAAGGAAAGCTAATACGCTTGCCATGCAAGTGTAACGTTCCTAATGTATGTGCAAAAGTTGCAGACAATCGTTCACAAAATACAGCATCTTGCAATAACATCAGCTCTTGAATAATCTCTGGTTTGCTGGACCATACGATGCTGCTATAGTGTGGCGCAGCTAATGGTAAAAAAGCTAACGGACCATCTGGCATAAAACGTTGGCGTGCCGTTTGATTATGCGGCAAACCAGATTCAATGCATGCAACCAAAGCAGCATGACCATAATCAACACGTTGCACTTGAATATTAGCATTGCTACGCAGCCATGAATTAGCACCATCAGCACCAATCACTAAGTTGCCAATGATATCCTGCGAACCAACCGTAATTTTAACAAAATCTTGTTGTGAATCTAAGGCTACTGCAGAACCAGTAATCATAACAACATTAGGCTTATCAAGTAAATGATTATACAACGCCTTATTTATTACGCGGTTTTCAATCACATGCCCTAAATTTGCAGTCCCGATATCTACAGCGGAAAATTGTATTTTGGTTTCTGGATCTTGATCCCATACTAACATTTCATCGTATGCAGCAGCGCGATCTGCAATAATATTCTGCCAAACTCCAATATTATTAAATATTCGCTGTGAAGCATGCGTTATAGCGCTGCAGCGAATGTCATAATCAGAATCACTCCAAGACACAGGTTGAGGATGCGGATCTATCAAAATAATTTTTAAATTTGGATCCTGAGCCAATAAACTCGTAGCCGTGAGGCCAACAATACCAGAGCCTAAAATTATTATTTGCATACACCTAATCCTTGATTAACAATCATTTTATTAAGTGCCGGAACAAACTGTGTAGCTAAAATACCAGCTTGTCTGTATAGACGCATATATAACCGTTGATCTGCAAAAATATCAACTAATCTAGTAGTAAATTCACGCGTTTTAGCATGATCGCTCGAGCGTAAAATCGCATATTGAGCTAAGACTTCAGGTTCATTAATAGCTTTACCATCTAATATGGCATGCCTTAATACTTTAGCAAAAATCACCGCATCGCGCACCCCCAAATTAAAGCCTTGCGCCGCTACTGGGTGCAATGTGTTTGCTGCATTGCCTAATAATACCATGCTATCACCATAGATTGACTCTGCATATGAATGACGCACCGGAAACATTTTTCGTTCTGCAACAGTTTTAAACTTGCCTATCCTATATCCAATAAACTCCTGAACCCTAGATAAAAATTCTGGATCAGAACAATTAGCTAATGTTGTTACGCAAGAATTTGATCCGGTAAATACGCATTTAGCACGGTGTAATCCAAAAGGTAAAAGCGCTAACACACCATGACGTGTAAAACGCTCATATGCTGTTGTAAAAATTGGTGTTGTGGTTTCAAGATTGGTTACTAGCGCTGATTGTTGCATATTAATATTTTGGATTGGTATATTTTGTACCTGATGCAAAATCGAATTACTACCATCTGCAGCAACAATTAATCTTGCCGCGAATTTTTGTTGCGCAACAGATAAGCACCAGGTACGCTCAGTCGGGTCAAAAACAATAGCCTCTATTATCGCCGGGCGTAACACCGTTATACCCTCTAATAATTCTAGATCAGTTAACAGCGCTGCACCCAGATCACTAGCACTAACTACATATCCCAACGCATCAATATTATATTTTTTTGATTCCAAAGTGGCGAAGCCAAAATGTTTATGCTCTGAAACATGTATTGTTTCAATCGGGTAAGTTTTTTTAGAAATTTTTTCCCAACACGATAACTCGTCTAAAATATGTTTTGTAGTATACGATACTGCAAGACCACGATTATCTAAAGCTTGATTATATAAGCTCTCGGAAGAGGCTCTATCGATAAGTACGATACTCAAACCCAAACCAGATACTGCCCTAGCAAAACTTGCGCCGACTAACCCCCCACCAATAATAGCAAGATCAAATTGCTGCACACTCAATCTCTTCTATAGTCTTAGGCGCTGCACTAGATAATACTTCGTGCCCTTTTTTAGTAACCAGCACATCATCTTCGATACGAACCCCAATCCCCAGCCATTTAGATTCTATACCGCTTATATTATTCGCAATATAAAGCCCTGGCTCCACGGTTAAAACCATTCCCGGTTCAAATTTACGCCAGCGATCATTTATTTTGTATTTACCAGCATCATGTACATCTAGGCCTAACCAATGACCGCTACTATGCATATAAAATTTTTTGTACTCGTTATCTTTAATTAGTTGTTTATAATCGCCATTTAATATCCCAAGCTTAACAAGACCTTTAACGAGTATTTCTAATATTACTATTTGTACGCGATCCCAAGTATTACCCGGCTTAACTTCCGCTATACCTGCTAATTGAGCCTCTAATACTAAGTTATATATAAGTCGTTGGGCCTCGGTAAATTTACCATTTACCGGAAAAGTACGTGTGATATCAGCAGCGTAATTATTATACTCGCCGCCAGCATCTACTAAAACAAGATCCCCGGCCATTAGCTGTTGATCATTAGCTGTGTAATGTAAAGTACAAGCATTATTACCAGACGCTACAATTGAATTATACGCAAGAGCTCTACAGCCAGCATCTAAACATTTGGCATTAAATATTGCTTCAAGTTGATATTCTTGCATCCCAGCTTTACAGGATCGCATTAGATCTAAGTGTGCGTGTGCAGAAATAACTGCGGCCTTACGCATAAACTCTAATTCTTGATCACTTTTAAACAAACGTAATTCATGAATAAAAGGCAGAATATCAGTTAAAGTATTAGGAATAAAAGATAGCGCCTTATTTTTTGAACACTTTAGCCAATTTAATATATCTAGATCTAATTTTTCATCTGCACCCAATGGATAATAAACTATTTGTTTGCCAGCAAATAAATCTGGCATAATATTATCTATCTTTGCTATATCGTATGCTGCATCAGCTTGATATATTTTGCACGCATTGTCTTGTCCAACACGTTTGCCGGTCCAAACCTCCGCAACGGGATCGCTAGATTGATTAAAAAGTATGTATAAAACGTTACCTTTATCATCTTTTGATAACACAAATACCGCATTTGGTTCATTAAATCCTGTCAAATAATAGAAATCACTGTCCTGACGAAACGGATGATCTGCATCATGGTTACGAAGTTTAATAGCGGCACCACGCAATATGGCTATGCTGCCATTATGCATCTGTGCTGCGAGCTTATTTCGTCTTGTTACATACTCATCCATAAACAATTTACCTTTCCGTAATTTTTTAGTGAAGTATTTTAGATTTTTGCACATCTTTAAGTTCATGCTGTATATTCTGTACCGCAACTCGCACATACTCGACTAGCTCAACATAATTATGCTCATCGTCTTCTGACGCATCCGTTTCGACACTTACATGCGCTATTTGTGATAAATCATGCACTAATTCTTTGATAACGTCATTTTCCAAGTCTTCTTTAGTTATGCCAACTAACCCCAAGCCACTTAAATAACCGCGACACCAATAGCCTAACGCATCGATACGTTGTTCCAACGCAATGTTATCATTAGGGAGCAACAACTGTAATCCAAAACTAGGTTGCTCAAACTCTTGTCTAATTTCATCACTTGTTGCGCTCAACACCCCCCACTGAGTTTTATTAGGGTTCACACAATCCAGATTTTCTAACAATGTCGCCCGCCAGATGTCTTCTTTCATGGGTTTTGTTAATGATAGCATTCCCGCTAACAAGCCGTGGGTCTCAGCTGCTGTTAGTTGTGATCCTAATTTATTCAAAGTGCTTTCTAGTTTAGTATAAGAAACTAATTTAGCCATAATATAAACTTCTTACATTTTTGTAATATTCGTATTATCCAGGATGAAGTTGCTAATGTAAAATTTATTGTGTTTGTTTGACAACTTATTGACTATTTAATAGAGCTGGATTACATTTTGGATACATAGCAATCAATTTCTGGGGTTTTAATGTGGCTAATAGTAAGGGCGTTACCGTAAAAATTCTTGCCAAGGATTATCAAATTGCTTGTCCTGAAGATCAAACTCACCATCTTATCGATGCAGCTATGATGCTCGATGATCGCATGAAAGAAATACGCAGCTCCGGACGAGTCATCGGCTTGGAACGAATCGCCGTTATGGCAGCATTAAACCTTGCACATGAATTATTAAAATTAAAATCTGATATACAACATGCGTCTGATGACACGGCGCGACGTTTACTACAGTTACATGACAAAATTGATGATGCATTGGCTTATTAAGGATTAAACACGCTTCATGCCTAAAAGCAAACAAGAACTGCGATTGCAGCTCCGTGCAACTCGTAGTTCAATACCGAGAACAAAAGGTGATCAAGCTGCCGCTAGCTTATGCACTAATGCCTCACAACTGCCATATTTTAACTCGGCCAACAGAGTGGCATTATATTGGGCTCATGATGACGAAATCAGCACCATGCCGCTTATACATTCCATACTGGAACAGGGCAAAGAATGCTTTCTACCAGTATTACTTATAGATCCACACCAAAAATTAGCCTTTGCATCCTACACTCGTGAAACACCATTAATTAAAAATCGTTATGACATTCCTGAGCCAGAATTAACTTTTTCGTCAATAATACGATTAGTTGATCTGGATATAATATTTGTACCCTTAGTAGGTTTTGACAACAGTGGGAGGCGTTTAGGTCGTGGCGGCGGATATTATGATGCAACCTTCGCCGAACTCCACAAAAGCAAGACCAATAAATGGCCAAAGTTGGTTGGTCTAAGTTATGACTGTCAGCAAATAGACGAGGTCCCTGCAGATATATGGGATTGGCAATTAGATGCGGTGGTAACTGAAAGCGATGTATTTAATTTTCGATCATCTACAAGTTAAAATAAGCCCGCAGCATAGCTACTAACCACGACGCCAAAGCTCAATAAGATTATTAACACAAATACTAAATCTGGTTTTCGCTTAATCACTTAGTATATCCTGTGTTATTATATATAATTGTACTAAATACCATATATATATAATTTAGTCATCCTAGTAATAAAAATCAAATAAGGGGCATAATATTTTGTCTATTGAGCAGATGAAACGCAATGCAGCCAAAATGGCCTTAAAATATATTCAAGACGATCAGATAGTCGGGGTAGGCACAGGCAGCACGGTTAACTTTTTAATTGAAGAGTTAGCGGCTCTTAAACGCAAAATTGCTGGTGCGGTGTCAAGTTCGTTGGAGACAACCAAACGCTTACAAGCAATGCAAATTCAAGTGCTAGATTTCAATGTTATAGATGAACTACCTATTTATATAGATGGTGCCGACGCCTATAACGAATTAAAGCAATTGGTTAAAGGTGGTGGCGGCGCTCTAACCAGAGAAAAAATTCTCGCTTATGCAAGTAAGCAATTCATCTGTATGGTCGACGCCAGTAAACAACCCAATATTTTAGGTAAATTTCCCGTAGCAATTGAAGTAATACCTATGGCTAGAAGTTATGTGGCACGGCAAATTACAAAATTAGGTGGCAAACCTGAATATCGCGATCATTTCACCACCGATAACGGCAATATAATTTTAGACGTATTCGGCTGGGAAATTATGCAGCCAATAGAGCTTGAAACAAACCTAAACCAGATCCCCGGGGTGGTTTGTAACGGTATCTTTGCGGTACGACCTGCAGATGTACTAATCGTAGGGGAAGAGAATGTCTGATACTATTATTGTAATCCCTGCTAGGTATGGCTCAACTCGGTTCCCTGGTAAACCGCTTAGCATTATAGCCGGTAAAACCTTACTCCAACACGTCTGCGAAGCTGCTACTAAGGCAGCACAACAGCTGCCTAACGTAACGGTACTTGTTGCTACAGATGACGATAGAATTATGCAGCATGCGAGTAGTATTAATATTAAAGCAATTTTAACACCAACGAGCTGTGCTACTGGTACCGACAGAGCCTATGCAGCGCTGCAAGCGCTTGATTATAAACCCCGTAATGTAATAAATCTGCAAGGGGATGCGCCGTTAACGCCGCCAGCAATAATCATCGCGCTAATCCAAGCCCTAGAGCACAACAATGTTGTAACCCCAGTCACTCAATTATCCTGGCAGGATCTAGATCGTTTAAGACAAGCGAAGTTAAAGCATCCTTTCAGCGGCACTACCGTTATTCTCGATTCTTCTTATGAAGCAATGTGGTTTTCTAAAAATATTATTCCAGCCATACGTAATGAAGCCAAACTACGTGAAGCCAATATGATATCTCCGATATTTCAACACTTAGGGATCTACGGTTATACATACGAAATGCTGGCAACGTTTACTAGCATGCTGGAAGGCAAATATGAACGACTAGAAGGGTTGGAACAATTACGTTTGTTAGAAAATGGTTATAAAATAAAGGCGGTACCAGCTAGTTCAGAAAATTTACATTGCTGGAGTGGCGTTGATACACCTGCAGACGCAGAATTTATTAACCATCTACTTAGTGGCAATATCTAATATGACAACGTTACTTATTGTGCGTCATGGGAATACCTTTGAACAAGATCAGACCCCGGTACGTGTAGGGCTAAGAACCGATATGCCGTTATCTAGCTCTGGTAGAACTCAAGCCGTAAATCTTGGAAATTATCTTCACCTCAATAAAACACACCTTGCTGTAGTTTATTGCAGTAATTTAAAACGTACCCAAGAAACCGCATCTTTAGCATTGAAAACTGCAGGTATATCACTGGAGCCAAAAATATTATCTATATTTGACGAAATCGATTACGGTCTAGATGAAGGTAAAACTAATGAAAAAGTAATCGATAGAATTGGCGAAATAGCCATGCGTGACTGGGAAAACATGGCGGTAGCACCCGACGGATGGTTAGTAGATACTGATCAGATAATCCGTGACTGGCAGAATTTTGCGGCACAACTACTTGTGACACACCCAAACGATACCGCTCTTGTTGTTACTAGCAATGGGATTGCACGCTTTGCACCATATTTAACTGCCGATTTTTTTGGTTTTACTCAATACCATAAAATTAAACTTGCAACGGGTGCCATAGGTTCTCTAACGTATAAAGAGGGGGAATGGAAAGCAGATTATTGGAATCAAATACCGAAGGAAATAAAAAGCGAACTGTAGACGCTGTTAGGAACTCTATGATTTGCAGTTAACAACCAATTTTTACCTTGGCGATGTTTTAATTGTTTTTTATTAGCGGCCCTAGCTATTAACCAGGGCCACCCAAACAACTAACTTCTTAACAAACTACATTCCAACAACGTCTACAGATTCAAACTATATTACAGAGATGCACCAAAGTTGAATTTCACACCAACCATTGCTGCAAACACGTTATGATAGCTAACGCCAGGAACGTCATCATACTTGTACTCTCTAACAGACGCATACACAGAGCTGCAAATCTTGTTTAGATCTTGAGTAACACCTAGACCGTATGAATGTCCTCTATCGCCATTGATTCTAGCATCTTTTGCATCGAAGTAGTCGATAGCAACATTTGTTTTGCCGTAATGAGTTAAACAAAAACGTTTGCCTAACTGTATGTACCACATTTTGTAGTTGTCTAAAGAATCAACGATCTTGTCTTTAACACCAGCTGCGAAAGCTGCGTTAATTCCAGTTGGTTTGTGTTCAGCAGCGATAGAACCAGACCATGTGTGAACATCCCCAACCGCACCACCTACAATAGGAGGATCAATTTCACCAACTTCGCCATCACGTGTGTAATGTGCATAAGCTACGCCAGCAGACAATTTAAAGTCACAGAAATCATGTGCGTAACGTAATGCAGCATCGAAGTACTGACGACGATTACGTGTATTGTTATCCACTAATTCATAAGTACTGTTGACGTCTTTAATTATGTTGCCGTAGGAGATACCAAAATTAAGACCCATCCAATCGCCAGTTCTAAACATGACACGATTTTCAGTTGTGTATAATCCATCATATGTATCACCAACACCATTTAATGCGTCGAATACTCTTTCTACAGATGGGTTAGCAAGTGTAGCTCTAGCACCATTAACTCTGAAACGCATACCACCAGCCATATCAGCTACGCTTGAGCCCAGTGATGTTTCGTTTGTGCCTGCATAAGATAGATTAGTAATACCCCAGGAAGCTGATTCGCCTAAACCTAGATTTAATGTACCCCAATGACCATAAGACATCCAAGAATCTAATTTTCTTACTAGAACTACTCTTGTGTACGGATCTTCGTTTTCAACTTGACTTACTAGTCTTGTATTATTGGAGATAAATTCTAATTCTGCTACGCCACCAAATGTCCAGCAATGATCCAAGTGCTTGGAGGCTCTGAAACCTACTAAGCTTGGAGCATAATCATTGTCTACGAATATTGAGCTGTCTTCGTAGCCATCATCTGTCCATAGGAAGGCCTTATTTACATGTCCATATATCTCCATATGTGCACACGCTGTTCCCGCAAACATAGCTAGCGTCGCTGCTGCTGCCATTAGCTTTACTTTATCTAATTTCGATCTTTCCATGTTAATGTCACCTACGATAAAAAATAAGAATTGTTACCCGATACAAATCATTAACTAAGATTATAGCGTCACCAATCAAAAAATCAAATTTTTGAGAATATTTAATTGGTCGCAATACTAATTAACCCCTGCAACGAGTACTTTCTACGCTTACTCCTTTTTATTCCTTATAATATGTAATATGTTTTGGTAATTTCAAGCCACCAACTATTAAACATACAAATTGAATACGCTCAGGAAAGCGCGGTCAGTACCTATTTAAGCACATATTACAAAAAAAATAACTAGTTATTTATTGAGGTTGACATACCAGCAGCGATTAATTCTTTGTCGTGCTTTGATAATGCTTTGATTTTATGTTCAATTTTGAGTGCAGCACTTTTATTTGCTACCTGTAGTTGAAAAACTAATTTGAGTGGATGTTTACCGCGCAGGTACTTAGCTGCTTTACTACCCTGCGCGCTATGTTCGTTAAATCTTCTTGATACATCAGTTGTTATACCAGTGTATAAAGCATTGTCACAACATCTTATAATGTAAACATACCATTTATTAGTTGTTGGCATAACGAAAGGCCATTTGCTCTAATGACAATGGTATAATTTTGTTAGCATTACCTGCTGCGCCAAACTCAATATAACGTTCTTCACAAATTGCTTGCATTGCTTGCATTGCTTCGGTGTTATATTTGCGTGGATCAAACTCTTTAGTATTAAGAGCTAGAAAACGACGTAGCGCACCAGTAGCAGCCAAACGTAGATCTGTATCGATATTAATTTTACGTACCCCATATTTAATTGCATGCTGAATTTCTTTTACTGGAACCCCATAAGTCTCTGGTATTGCACCACCGAATTGGTTAATTATTGCAAGCCAATTTTGTGGCACGGAAGATGAACCATGCATTACTAAATGAGTATTAGGTATTTTTGCATGAATTTCTTTAACGCGCTCGATATCTAAAACTTCTCCTGTCGGCGGCCGTTTAAACTTATAAGCTCCGTGACTAGTGCCAATCGCTATAGCTAAGGCATCAACCCCAGTAGCTTTAACAAATTCAGCAGCTTGCGTAGGATCGGTTAATAACATTTCTTTGGTTAACGTACCCTCTGCACCAGATCCATCTTCTTTATCCGCTACAAGCGTCTCTAATGAGCCTAAACAACCAAGTTCCCCTTCTACCGAAACTCCACATGCATGTGCCATCTGTACGACACGTGCGGTAGTTTCTACATTGTATTCAAAGCTTGCAGGAGTTTTCATATCCGCTAACAATGATCCATCCATCATTACCGATGTAAAACCTAATTGGATTGATTGCTGGCATACCGCTGGAGAAGCGCCATGATCTTGATGCATACAAATCGGTAAATGTGGAAACTCTTCTGCTGCCGCCAAAATTAAATGTCGTAAGAATCTTGGACCAGCATATTTACGCGCCCCTGCCGAAGCCTGTACTATTACCGGGCTATTAGTCTTATTAGCAGCCTCCATGATTGCCCTGATTTGTTCTAAATTGTTAACATTATAAGCAGGGACACCATAATTATTTGCAGCAGCGTGATCTAATAATTCACGCAAAGTTATTAAAGCCATTTATGCTCCTTGAGGTTCTACTGTTACTATTTTTAAAGAATTAGCTCCACCGCTAACACCAACTAAATCACCACGCGTTACTATAACTCGCTCTCCTACTTGTACTGTGCCGTGTTCTCTTAGTTCTGTAAGCACAGCGCGAATTACTTCCCAGCGTTTAAACACTGATATATCAAAGTTTACTGGATATACGCCTCGATATAACGTCATACGGCCGCGTGCCATTTTATTTTTACTTACGCCATATACTGGGATCCCTGATCTAATTCTTGACATCAATAATGGGGTCATACCACTCTCAGATAGTGCTACGATGGCTTTAACTTCAAGATGATTTGCGGTATACATGGCTGCCATAGCAATCGCTTCATCTACCCTATTAAAGTTACGATCTAGGTTTGAAGGCAATGATAATTGTGGATCTCTTTGCCGTTCAGCAGCTAAACACACCTCCGCCATAGCAACCACTGTCTCTATTGGATATATTCCTGATGCAGTCTCAGCAGATAACATAACCGCATCAGTCCCTTCTAAAACTGCATTAGCAACATCGCTTACTTCAGCGCGAGTTGGAATCGCATTAGAATTCATCGATTCCATCATTTGCGTGGCAGTAATAACTGGTTTATTTAACTCACGCGCATGTGAAATAATAATTTTTTGTAAAGCTGGTAGCTCAGCAAACCCCATTTCCACACCTAAGTCACCACGTGCGACCATTACGGCATCAGAGGCGCAAATAATTTCATCTAAATCCTGTATTGCTTCAGCACGTTCAATTTTTGCTATAACACCGGCGTTACTACCAGCAGCACTTAATAAAGATTTTGCAATGTTTATATCAGCAGCAGAGCGTGGAAATGAAATAGCTACATAATCAACTTCATGTTTAGCTGCAAAAATAATATGCTGCTTATCTTTTTCAGTTAAAGCTTCTGCTGATAAGCCACCACCTTGACGGTTTAGACCTTTATTATTTGATAGCTTGCCGCCCAACATTACCAAACAATGTATAGCAGTACCATGTATAGAAACTACATCCATGACAATACGCCCATCATCTAATAACAATCTATCGCCAGACTTAAGATCATTAGTAAGGTTTTTATAATCAATCCCAACGCTAATCTTATCTCCCGCTGTATCATCAAGCGCCGCATCTAAAATAAATTTATCCCCCACCGCAAGTTTAATTTCACCGTCTTTAAATTTAGCGATGCGAATCTTCGGACCTTGCAAATCTACAAGAATACCTACCTCTAGATTTAGCTGTTTTGAAATATTGCGAACATGAGTAATTACCGTACTATGTTTTTGTTCCGTGCCATGAGACATATTAATGCGTACTAAATTAACCCCAGCTGCAATAATTTTCCGTAATACTTCCGGTGCTTCACTAGCTGGACCAATAGTGGCAATAATTTTAGTTCTACGTAAGATCATATTTAGTTTGTCCTGCTCTATCACATAGAGCTTGAATTGCTGGTAATTGCTGGCCTTCGATATACTCCAAAAAAGCGCCGCCGCCAGTAGAAATATAAGATATTTTTTCAGTTAAGCACAATTTATCAATGGCAGCCAAAGTATCACCGCCACCAGCGACTGAATACGCGGTACTGTCTGCTATAGCTTTAGCAATTTGCGTAGTACCATTAGCGTACGCTGGATTTTCAAACACCCCCATAGGGCCGTTCCATAATATAGTTGCAGCGTTTACAAGAGCCGCAGAGTAAAGTTGAATTGTTTGAGGTCCAATATCAAAAATTTTCCCATCATCTGATATAACATCTATAGGCAATAAAATCTGACAATTGTTGTGTTTGGCTAAAGCCATTAACTTTAGTGCATTAGGAATTAAATCTGGCTCATATAACGAGCTCCCTACCGGATACCCCTGAGACGCGAGCAATGTATTTGCCATGCCGCCACCAACAATCAATACATCGGCAACAGTAGTTAGAGCTTGCAATACTGCCATTTTAGTTGAAACTTTTGCGCCACCAATAACTGCAACCACAGGACTTTTAGGATTAAACATAAGTTTATCTAAAGCGGTTATTTCTTTAGATAGCAATGGCCCTGCTACCGCTACTGGTGCAAATTCAACAACACCCATTGTTGATGCGTGCGCTCTATGTGCACTACCAAATGCGTCCATCACAAAAATGTCACACAGCTGTGCCATTTTTTTTGCTAGAGCCGGATCATTTTCTGTTTCTCCGCTTAAAAAACGCACATTTTCAAATAGAATTACTTTGGATTTTTGCTTAAAATTAGCGCTAAACCAATCGCTAACAAACTGTATTGGCATATCTAACAATTTTTCTAGCACTTTAACAACCGGACGTAAGCTAAACTGTTCTTGCCAAACCCCAGCTTCTGGCCGCCCTAAGTGCGACATTAACATAACCGATGCATTTGCTTGTAATGCCTGTTGAATTCCAGGTAAAGCAGCACGTATTCTTAAGTCACTCTGTACAATTCCAGATTGCAGCGGGACATTAAAATCCTCACGAAACAATATGCGCTGCCCCGTTAAAGAAATATCATTTAATGTCAAAAACTTATGCTGCATATCTTATGCTCGCATCATTGCAACGGCTGTATCAATCATACGATTTGAGAATCCCCATTCATTGTCATACCAAGCTAAAACTTTCACAACATCGCCCAAAACTTTAGTCTGATTAAGATCAAAAATACATGAGGCAGGGTTATGATTAAAATCTATAGAAACCAGCGGCAAATCGTTTATTTGCGCGATCGTATTTAATTCGTCTTTTACAGCAGCGGTTAAGATCGCATTGACTTCTGCAACTGTTGTTGTTCTCTTAGCTTTAAAAGTTAAGTCAACTACTGATACATTTAGGGTTGGCACTCGCATTGCAAAACCATCTAGCTTTTGATCTAACTCTGGTAAGACTAACCCTATGGCAGCTGCAGCTCCAGTTTTAGCAGGGATCATTGAATGCGCAGCAGCACGCGCACGATGCAAATCAGAATGATATACATCCACTAGTACTTGATCGTTAGTATAAGCATGTATCGTAGTCATAAGACCGTTTTCAATACCAAGTGCTTTGTTTAAAACCATAGCAAGAGGGGCTAAACAATTTGTAGTACAAGAAGCATTGGATACAATTTTGTGATCTTTAGTTAAAATATTATGGTTAACCCCATACACAATCGTAGCATCTACCGTAGAACCAGCTGGTGCTGAGATTAAAACTTTTTTAGCCCCAGCATTAATATGTGCCATAGCCTTATCACTGCTAGCGAATAATCCAGTGCATTCTAAAACGACATCGATCCCAAGCTTAGCCCAAGGTAAGTTATTAGGGTCACGTTCTTTGAACACTGCAATTTTATGACCATTTATTACTAAATCGTTATCACTAGTAGTAACATCAGCACCAAAGATTCCATGTGTAGTATCGTATTTCGTTAAATGTGCGTTACTCTTTGTATCTGCGAGATCATTAATTGCCACGATATTTATATCTTGGTCACGCTTACTTTCGTATACGGCGCGCAGGATATTTCTGCCTATCCGCCCATAGCCATTAATAGCTACCGTTATTGTCATCGTTTAGTCCCCCTCTATCATTAAACTTTGTTGAACTGCATCGACAACAGCAGCTACCGTTATTCCCAGCGCGGTATAAACTTCGCTAGCAGGAGCTGATTCTCCATAAGTATTCAGCCCTATAATCTTGCCACGTGGCCCTATAAGTTGATACCAAAATTCGCGTGAGCCAGCTTCGACTACAACTCGTGCCGCAACTGTCTCAGGAAGTATCGAAGATCTATAAGTGCTATCCTGTTTTAAAAATACATCCACACATGGCATGGACACCACGCGAATCTTTACACCTTGTCTTGTAAGCTGATCTGCAGCAGCAACTGCAATCTCTAACTCAGAACCGGTCGCAATAATTATAGCATCTGGAAAATCAGCACATTCTTGCAAAACATAACCACCACGTTTGATCTGCTCTAACATTTGCTCAGAACGCCAATACGCTGGTAAATTTTGGCGTGACAAAGATAAACACGTTGGACCTTCAAGCCTCTCGATCGCAGCTTGCCAAGCAACTACAGTTTCCACGGCATCACAGGGACGCCAAACTGATACATTTGGTGTTATTCTTAACATGGTTAAATGCTCTATAGGTTGATGCGTTGGACCATCTTCACCAAGACCTATAGAATCATGGGTGTAAACATAAATAACTCTTTGCCGCATCAAACCGCTCATACGAATTGCATTTCTAGCGTAGTCAGCAAATGTTAAAAACGTGCCGCCATAGGGTATAAAACCACCATGTAATGCAATACCATTCATCATTGCCGACATCCCGAATTCACGAACACCGTAATTAATATAATTACCATGTAATTCTTGTGGTAACACTTCGCGCACATGTTTATGGTTGGTTAAGTTAGAACATGATAAATCGGCCGAGCCGCCTAACAGTTCTGGCAAATAATTACCGATGCTATCAAGAAAATTCTGTGACGCTTTGCGACTGGCTACCTCAGGCATTGCATCTTGCGTCTGGTGTAATAAATCGTTAATTATATTTGACCAGTTGTCTGGTAACTTGCTATCAATACGACGTTGTAGCTCATTGGCCAGCTGCGGATATACAGCTTTATATTCTAACCATAATTTTTGCCATTGTTGTTCTGCAAGCTTGCCTTTTTCTTGTGCATTCCAAGTTTTGTAAATTTCATCTGGAATAACAAATGGCGCATACTCCCACCCTAGGTTTTGACGAGTCGCAGCAATCTCATCTGCGCCAAGCGGTGAGCCATGTGCTTTGGCAGTGCCAACAAAATTTGGGGCTCCAAAACCAATTTGTGTTTTACAACAGATCAACGTTGGCTTATGCTGTTCAGTGCGAGCAGCTTTGATTGCCACGCTAATCGCTTGTGGATCATGACCATCAACCCCACTTATAACATTCCAACCGTAAGATAAAAAACGCTGCGGAGTATTATCTTTAAACCAATTAACTACGTCACCATCTATAGAAATGCCATTATCATCCCAAATGACTATAAGCTTTCTTAAACCCAGCGTTCCTGCAAAAGATCCTACCTCATGCGAAATGCCCTCCATAAGACAACCATCCCCTACAAAACAATAAGTGTAGTGATCGATTATTTTATGACCCGGCTGATTAAAATCATTGGCCAACAGCTGTTCAGCTAAAGCCAGCCCCACAGCGCAAGCCAAACCTTGCCCCAATGGCCCAGTAGTTACTTCAACACCAGGAGTAATTCCCACCTCTGGATGCCCAGGAGTGCGCGAGTGTAATTGCCGAAATTGTTTGAGATCCTGAATAGATAGATCATATCCGCTCAGATGTAAGAGGCTATACAGCAACATGGAGCCGTGGCCATTTGATAATACAAATCTATCACGATTGAACCAGTGAGGATTGTTAGGATTATGACACAAAAAATCGTTCCACAAGACTTCTGCTATATCAGCCATACCCATCGGCATCCCCGGATGGCCTGATTTTGCTTGCTGGACAGCGTCTATACTCAAAAAACGAATGGCATTTGCTAGTTCGCGTTTGTTAGGCATGTAAACCTCATTAATCTTTCTAACTTTAGGTGATGTGATATTTAAGTCACAATTGTACCAAAAAGCGAATAGCGAGTATAATGGGCCATGCAAAAAATATGGCATGGTGTTTTCTGGAAAATTGTATCGTGTGGCTGCTTCGCTGGTATTAATGTACTGGTGCGATTCCTATCGGGCGGCTCACCTATACCTATTGCCACACCATTACCAATCTATTCGATCATGTTTTTTCAGAATATAATCGGTGTTCTAGTAATCTCTAGTTGGCTGTGGCAAGCCAAAACCATAAATACTAAATATCTTAACACCACTAGGCCATGGTTGCATTTACTACGTATTATAACTGCTGCAATTGGCATTAGTCTTTGGTATATTAGTCTCCGCTGTATGCCTATTACACAAGTTGTTGCATTAAGTTTAATTGGCCCGATAATAACTACAGTTGGGGCTATAGTTTTTTTAAAAGAACATTTTAATTTACAACGTAAAATAGCCGTGTTTCTTAGTATCGCGGGCGGATTTTTAATCGCCAGACCTGATAAAACATTACTGCATGTCGCAGGATATAACTGGTATATGTTGCTGCCATTGCTTGCGGCATCTGTTTTCGCCTTAGAAAAATTATTAACTAGAAAACTTTTAGCCTTAAAAGAAAGCTCTGCTAGTCTTGCCTGGTCTTTATTAGCATTTATTAGCCCATTGTGCCTTCTGCCAGTATTTTTTTATGGCTGGGTTAAGCCAGACATGACTCACCTACCATGGTTATTATTACTAGGAGTTTTAAATGCGTTAGCGCATTACACTTTTAACAAAGCATATGCTTTGGCTGAAGTAACCATGTTGCTGCCTTTTGGTGGCGCAAAACTAATTTTGTCTGCAGCATTAAGCTATTTTGCCTTTTTTGAAGTGCCAAAGAGTTTAGATATGTGGCTTGGTATAACTGTAATTGCATTGAGTACGCTTGTATTAGGTATGAGCGCTAGTTTTATCAGCCGAATGCGTTTATATTTTTCCTTAAACCAAGAGGTACAAAATTAATGGACACGCAATATTTTTTCACTTCTGAATCCGTATCCGAAGGACACCCAGATAAAATTGCTGATTATATTTCTGACGTGATTTTAGATAACATATTGGCACAAGATTCTAAGGCACGCGTTGCTTGTGATACTTTTGTTAAAACTGGTTTTGTATTAGTGGGTGGAGAAATAACTACCACTGCTAAAATAGATATCGATAATTTAACTCGCGAAGCAATAAATAATATCGGCTATACCAATTCTGACATGGGGTTTGACGGTAACTCCTGTGGCGTATTAACAGCGCTAGGCGCACAATCTCTTGATATAGCAATAGGCATAAAACACAAAGATCCTGCGGACCAAGGGGCAGGAGATCAAGGTATTATGTTTGGATTTGCTTGTAACGAAACGAAAGAGCTTATGCCAGCTGCAATTGCATATGCGCATAAATTAGTTAAACGTCAAGCAGAACTAAGAAAAAATGGCGCACTCCCATGGTTAAGGCCAGATGCCAAGAGTCAAATTACCTTGCGTTACGATGGCTACAAACCAATTGCAGTTGACTCTGTGGTGCTATCGACGCAACATGCACCAAATATCAACCATAGTGCCATAGTAGAAGCGGTTATGGAAAATATTATAAAGCCCGTTTTGCCTGAAGAGTGGTTGAATAAAGATACTAAATATTATGTAAACCCTACTGGGCGTTTTGTAATTGGTGGCCCAATGGGGGATGCTGGATTAACAGGACGCAAGATAATTGTTGATACCTATGGTGGAGCGGCGCATCATGGCGGCGGTTCTTTTTCTGGCAAGGATCCATCTAAAGTAGATCGCTCTGGCGCATATATGTGTCGCTATGTCGCCAAGAATATTGTTGCAGCTGGGTTGGCAGATCGCTGTGAAGTACAAATTTCATATGCCATAGGAATAGCGCAACCAACATCAATCTTTGTAAATACTTTTGGTACTGGGGTTGTACCAGATCAAAACATTGTCGCAGCAATTAAACAAATTTTTGATCTACGGCCACACGGAATTATAGCTACTCTAGATCTATTACGCCCCATTTACGCTAATACTGCTGCTTATGGACATTTTGGACGTGAGGAACCAGACTTCACCTGGGAGCGTACCGACAAAACACTAAAACTACAAAAAGCAGTCGGTAAATAACCAGAATGCGTAAACATAGATTTTATGTAGATCAAGATATTATATTAAAAACTACCTTAGAATTACCAGACGACGTTAGCCATCAGATAAGCCGCGTGTTGAGATTACGAGTTGCCGATCAAATTTATTTATTTAACAATAGCGGCGCAGAATTCACCGCAAATATAGAAAATATAACGCGAAACAATACTACCGTTTTAATAATATCCAGTTCGGAAGCAACATTAGAATCACCACTTAAAATTAATTTGGGCCAAGTTATAGGAAAAGGCGAGAAAATTGATTGGGTAATTCAAAAAGCAACCGAACTTGGCATACACAGCATTACCCCATTGTATTCTTCGCGCTCAATATCACAACCAGTACAAGATAGAGCCATTCATAAAACCGAACATTGGCAAAAAATTGCGATTGCAGCATGTTCGCAAAGTTGGCGTAACATTGTACCAATAATTAATCCACCACAAGATATTAATTATTGGGTATCAATATGTAGCGATGCACACAAATTAATTTTATCACCAGAGCATACTTCAAACCGCATACGTAATTTGAAAATACCATCTAGCGTAACAGTTTTAATTGGCCCTGAGGGTGGCCTAAGTGACGCAGAAATTGCACATGCACTTTCACATCAATTTATACCAGTATCGTTAGGGCCACGAATTTTGCGTACTGAAACTGCAGGATTAGCTGCTATTGCTATTTTACAGTCCATGTTTGGAGATCTTTAAATGGTTATCGGTTTTGATTTTGGCATGAAATTCATTGGTGTTGCCACAGGCCAAAATGTTACCAATACAGCCTCACCACTAACTAGTTTACGAGCTATAGACGGGATCCCGGCATGGGACGAGATCGCACAACTTATAAAAACTTGGAACCCTACCGCCCTCATTGTGGGTATCCCATTACAGATGGATGGCGGCACACAGCTAACAACCCATTGCGCACAAAAATTTGCGAACCGGTTGCGCCATAAATTTAAGCTACCTGTACACCTAGTAGATGAGCGCCTAAGTACTTGGGAAGCCAAACAACGTCTAAAATCGCCAACCAAGCACCCCAAATATCAGCAGCTCCCAGAATTAAATGCACTTGCCGCAGCTGTACTAGTGGAACAATGGCTACAAAAAAGCTAGACTTTTTTGTTATTTACTGTAGAATATGCAGCATGAGTATATCAATACACCCGTATTTAATTGCGCGTTTTAAGGCGGTTCAAGCAGCTTTTATGCTGCCTGGTTTCCGAGGGCCGGCTATGGCTTTTGAACAATCAGCTCCCCCCCCATCAGCGTCACCAAACGATTGGAAAAAACTTCTAGAGGATGATGATGAAGGCGACGGTGGTGGTGGCGGCGGTACAATCCGCGGCAATCGTGGCAAAAACGCAGCGCATGCTAAAGCAGCAATGCGAAAACTCACTCGCGGTGGCAGCCGTTAAAGCGGTAAACTAAATTTAAAGATCGCACCACCACCGATGCGATTTTGCGCCCAAATATGTCCGCCATGCGCTTCTATTATAATACGACAAATTGCCAATCCAAGCCCTAAACCACGCTTACTAGTCAACATGCGTCCTTGATAGAATTTTTCAAATAGTTTGCTTTGTTCATCGCCATCTATACCCGGACCGCGATCTTCTACGCTCACTACAACACGATCACCGTCAAGCTGTGCAAAGATTTCAATAGCCTGGTCTTTGGGTGCAAACTTAATTGCGTTATCCAATAAATTTAAGAACACCCCTTCCATGAGTACCTGATCGAAACGTATTAATGGGATTTCCGGTGCAAAGTGAATATACAGCGGCGTCGCCCCCAATTTATCTCTTAAGGTTTTAATTACCTTAACCACTAAATCCTGTAAAGACGCAGGTTTTTTTTGTAATTTTACTGCATCACTCTCTAAGTAAGTTATTTGTAATAAGTTATTAATTAATCTACTTAGCTGCTCGCTCTCGGAATATATAGTCTGCCCAAAACTTAAAATATGATCTGGATTTAAATGTCTGGACATTTGCATCTGCGTACTTGCCGTAAGCATTATGGCTGCAAGCGGGGCACGTAGATCTTGCGAAACCGACTGTAATAAAATATTACGGGTATGATCTATCTCTTTTTCTATTTCTGCTTTTTTATGATCTTCTTGTAATCGATCTACTTCAATGGTAAGTGCAATTTGATTAGCACAAGTTTCTAAAAAATGCATTTGATCTGGGGTAAATAATTTTTCAGCGTGCTTAGGATGAATCCGCAATACCCCCATAGTGGTCTGCGATGCCAATAACGGTACATAAATCGCGTCTGATTCTGGCAATGTATCGGTACCAAGTCCAGCCATTTGGCCTAAATCAAAAACCCACTGTGCAACGCCTAACTCTTTAGCACCTAAGATTTGTTGTGTATTTATTGATATTTTAGTCACTAGCTCTTGATTTTCTGGCATAAGCACCATTACATCGGCATCAAATAATTCAGCAATATAGTTTGCACCGATCTCTAACAATTTTATAAAGCCACGCGCACTAGCAAGTTTTCTGCTAAGTCTATGTAATGCGGTAGCTTTACGTTCAGAAGTTCGGGCCACTGCAGCTTGCTT